>VFQQ010000070.1_pt1 | contig 269907 bp, 213 predicted proteins | sample 3512341 | NCBI WGS metagenome assembly VFQQ01 (sample SAMN10412373, study PRJNA504923) | tailings metagenome | isolation source: Relicate 2 Philex TSF1 revegetated site | place: Philippines: Tuba, Benguet | collected 2017-08-29 | reverse complement strand
TGTGACGCGCCAGGTCTTCGTGCCCCCGCCGACGCCCGCGCCCAACGACCTCTGCGGCGGGGCGATCGTGGTGCCCGCGGCCGAGTTGACCCAGGCGGGCAACTCGTGGCTCAGCCAGGCCTACAACAACGTGGGCTCGACCAGCACCAATGACCCGCTCCCCGGCTGCACCACCGGCTCGCGCGGTATCTGGTTCAAGTACACCCCCACCGGCAACGTCCGCACGCGGGTCTCCACCTGCGCCGGCGATGCCCCCGGCGTGACCCGTTCCGACACCGTGCTCTCGGTCTTCACCAGCAGCAACGGCGCCTGCGACGGCACGTTCACCAACGTCGCCTGCAACGACGACGCAGGCCCGGCCTGCACCGGACCGCGCGCCTCGCTGGAGTTCAACGCTTCCGCCGGCACCACCTACTACATCCTCGTCTACTCCTACGGCACCGCGGCGCCCATCACCAGCCCGCCCGAAACGCTGCAGATCTACGTCGCGACCGTGGCGATCCTGCAGCCCCCGCCGAGCAACGACACCTGCACCGGCGCTGAGGACATCTCCGCCGCGGCCAACAGCGCCATCGGCAGCAGCACCCCCTACATCCACACGCAGGCGGGCATCAACAACGCCCTGCCCGACGGCGGCACCGACGCCTTCGTCCCCTGCTCCACCAGCGCACGCTACACCACCTGGTTCCTCTTCACCCCCGCCCAGACCGGCTTCTACACCCTCTCCACCTGCACCGCCGACGCGCCCAACAACACCCTCACCGCCACCGCCTTCGCCGTCTACACCGGGCCCAACTGCCCCGGCTCAGGCTCGGAGACCATCGGCTGCGTCGCCAACACCGGCTGCACCTCCGGCACCAACGCCAAGGGCACCCTCCTGCTCAACGCCGGCACTACCTACCGCGTCGTGATCGCCCGCACGGGCACCACGGCCCTGGGCGTCGGCGAGACCACGCTCTCGTTCGCCCTGTCGTTCACCCCGGTGCCCTCGGCCCCGAGCAACGACACCTGCGCCGGCGCGACGGACATCTCCGCCGCCGCCAACCCGGTGATCGCCGGTGACAGCACCTACTCCTCCACGCCCGCGGGCTTCCTGGGCGCCGGCAACGCCGGTGACCCGCCCGCCTCCTGCTCCGGCACGGGCACCTTCTACAGCATGTTCTACACCTACACCCCCACGCTCGGCGGTGTCTACACCTTCTCCACCGCCCCGGCCAACGCCCCGTCGCACAACGCCGCGGGCACCGTCCTGACCCTTTACACCGGCACCTGCGGCGGCCTGTCGCAGGTCGCCTGCGCCAACGCCGGCACCGGCGCCGCGGCCTCCTTCACCGCTCAACTGACCGCCGGCACTACCTACACGCTCATGGTCGCCCGCAACACCGCGGGCATCAGCGGTGACACCTACCAGTTCTCCGTCCGCCGCTTCGACGTGCCCGCCGGCGCGTTCCCCGAGGCCGAGCCGAACGACACCAAGTTCGCCGCCAACGAGTTCACCTTCACCTCCTGCAGCAACACCATCACCGGTCTCACTACCGGCACCAGCCTCACCGTCCCCGGTGACGCCAGCGCCGACAACTTCCTCATCACCCTGCCGACCAACCCCGGCATCGTCAGGTGGGTCGTCTCGGTCGAGTCGCTCACCCCGGGGCACGTGCTGACGATCCGCGGCCTGACGCAGACCGCCGGCGTGCCCAACGCCGGCACCGACGCGGTCATCAACACCAGCAGCGCTACCACCGGCAGCACCGTCCGCTTCTACACCCACGGCACCACGGCGCCGCGCCTCTACCTCCGCATCACCGGCACCACCGCCACCACCTCCCCCTACGTCATCCGCTTCACCTGCACCCCGGTGACCACCATCGACGTCCCCGGCGCCTTCGCCCCGGGCTCCATCACCATCAACTCCGCCGGCCAGGGCCACACCACCGACACCGACATGTGGATCTACGACGGGCAGGTCAACGCCATCCCCGACTTCGGCAACGACGACCAGGGCGGCGTCGGCCCCGCCGGTCTCACCCGGACCTTCAACGACGGCACCTACTACATCGCCATCGCGCCGTTCAACCTCGCCAACAACCTCGGCTCTCCCGCCGACGACTCCTTCCGCACCGGCGCGGTCATGGACTTCCCCGGCGTGACGGCCAACTCCAGCACGCTCCTCAACCCCAACATGGCCTTGGCCATCACCGACTCCGGCGGCACGCCGGTTCAGGTGCCCAACACCCGTCCCACGCCGCACGAGATCAACTGGATCAGGTTCCTCGTCGGCGCGCCCGTGACGCAGTGCAACCCGGCGGACATCGCGCAGACCGACGCGACGCCCGGCCCGGACAACTGCGTGGACAACGGGGACTTCCAGCTGTTCGTCGGGTCGTTCTTCACTGCCAACTGCGTGGACTGCGGCCAGTCGCCGACGGCGTGCAACCCGGCCGACATCGCGCAGACGGACGCGACGCCCGGGTCCGACGGGTGCGTGGACAACGGGGACTTCCAGCTCTTCATCGGGTCGTTCTTCACTTCCAACTGCCCGAACTGCGGCAACTGAACCGAGCCGGCTCACCGCTGACGCCCGCGAGGGCGTGAGCGTGTGCACCGGAAGAACCGGAAGATCAGTTCACAACCTTCTCGCCTCCCCCCGCCCCGGGCTCACCCCGGGGCGGTTTCATTGTGGGTCGAGTTGGACCGAGCTCCTCCCCCGCTGGGGCGGGGGAGGAGCGAGGCGGGGAAAGCGTGTTGAAGAGAGGGATGCTTCGGGCGCCGGCGATTAGGGGGGAAACCCTTGGGCGGAGGGGTGTCGTCACGTGCGTGGCAGGTCCCGAGAACGGGCGAATGTGGCTCAAATAGGTTGCATTCGTCCACACCGGGGTTACGCTGGATAGACCGGGTGTGACTGCGGGGTTCTGCGGCGTTCGGCCGTTCCGTGGCTCGTTCCGGTGCACGATGGCGAGTGTGTACGTCCTCGGTATCGCGTGCGCGAAGAAGCGGTGTGCTTGAAGGCGTGTTGATTGACAGTCTCTTGAAGCCCGGGTTGAGTGAGGACCTCGGACGGAGCGTCCGGCTCACCCGCCCGTGCGGAAGAGTCTGAAGAAGAGAAAGGGAGTCCATCCATGCTTCGGAACCTGTGTATGGGCGCCGCGACGGCGGCGGTCCTCTGCTGTGCCGGGACGACGATGGCGCAGTTCGTCGGGAATGTCGGCGGTGTCGGCCCGCTGCCGACGACCTTCTTCAACACCACGGGCATAAACCTCAACGCCCTGGACATCGACAACCCCGAGCCCATCCCCGCCGGCACCTACGTCTGGTACTCGATCGCGCTGGACTGGAACGGATCGAGCGCGACCGCGGGCAACCAGTGGTCCAGCGAGGCCCGCGTGATCCTGACCGACGTGGCGAGCGTCCCCGTCTCCAGCACGACCGTGGCTTCCCCAGCGGTGATCTACGCCGGCGGCAACGCCACCAACCGCGGCGGCGTCGCGGCCCCCAACAGCCAGAGCAACGTGACGGCCCGCAAGATCGGCTGGAAGGGCCCGATGTCGGTCAACTACGTCACCGACGGCACCGGCGACCAGCCCCTGTACCTGTTCGTGCGCCAGACTTTCTCCTCGGGCACCAACCCCGGCGTGTCGTGGTCCAACGTGACCGTCAGCCTGTTCGAGACCGCCCCCACCCCGCCCGCCAACGACCTCTGCTCGGGCGCGACGGACATCTCCGTCGCGGCCAACGCCGGCCTGGTCACCCCCGGCACGCCGTGGGTCTCCGCCAAGTTTGACATGGTGAACTCCAACCCGCTGGTTGAAGTCCCCGAGCCGACGGGCTTCTCCTGCGTCACCACCGCCCGCAAGATGATCTGGCTGAAGTTCACGCCCGCGATCAGCGGCGCGTACACCATCAGCAGTTGCCTCGGCGGCGCGATCCCCTTCGGCGATGACATCGCCCGTTCGGCGTTCGCGGTCTACACCACGGTCGACGGGCTCTGCCCCGCCTCGGCCACGGGCCTGACCCTGGTCGCCGGCTCGTGCGCCACGCTCAACTGCGCGCCCACCAGCCTCACCGGCACGCAGGCCTCGACGCAGTCGGCCGGCACCAACTTCGCCATGAACGCCGGCACGACGTACTACATCCTCGTCGGTCGTCCGGGCCAGAGCGGCCAGACGATCACGAACCTCATCGGCGCTCAGGAGGAGAACTACCAGATCGCCATTACCCGCGTGCCCCCGCCGCCGGACTGCACGATCACCGCTCCGGGCGTCGGCACGCCCGCCTACGCCTCGAAGGCCGGTGCCTCGGCCAACAACGCCGTGACCATTGCCGCCGGTGACACGCTCTGCGGCACCACGACCGGCAGCGTCACGACCGGCACCGATCAGGCTCTCAACATGGCCAACTACTGGCGGCTGAAGACCGTGGCCCCGGCCCCCGGCGTCTCCTCGGTCATCAAGCGCTACCAGCTGGCCTACGCCTCGCTGACCAGCGGCCACACCGTGACCGTCCGCGGCCTGACGCAGAGCGCCGGCGTGCCCAACGCCGGGACCGACAGCATCATCTACACCATGTCGGGCGCTGCCCCCGCCCCGACCAACACGATCCGCTGGTACGCCCACGGCACCGTGGACCGTGAACTCTTCCTCGCGGTGACCGGCGCCGCCGCCACCACCCTGACCTACCACCTGACGGTTTCCGAGGCGAACGTGACCCCGGTCGACGCCGGCACGTACGTCGAGGGCCCGATCACCATCACCGCCGTCGGCCAGGGCCACACCACCGACACGGATATCTGGGTCTACGACAGCGACGGCAACGCCATCCCCGACTGGGGCAATGACGACACGGTCGGCCCGCCCACGTCGCTGCAGTCCACGCTCACGCGGACCTTCACCCCCGGCACGTACTACATCGCCGTCGGCGGCTTCAACCTGGCCAACAACCTCGGCTCGCCCGCGGACGACAACTTCCGCACCGGCGCGGTGATGGACTTCCCCGGCGTGACGGTGACCTCGAACGTGCCCACGCCCCCGCAGAACCGCTCGATCCGCATCACCGACTCCGAGAACGCCCCCGGCGTGGCCGTGTCGCTCTCCGCGACCGAGCGCTGGGAGGTGGTCTGGGTCAAGCTGGTGGTCGGCTCTTCGGGCCCGACGCAGTGCAACGCGGCCGACATCGGCGCGACCGATTCGACGCCCGGCGCCGACGGCTGCGTGGACAACGGCGACTTCAGCCTCTTCATCTCCGCCTTCTTCAGCGCCGACTGCTCGCTGACCTGCGGTGAGCTGCCCGTCGTGCAGTGCAACGACGCCGACATCGGCGCGACCGATTCCACGCCCGGCGCCGACGGCTGCGTGGACAACGGCGACTTCAGCCTCTTCATCTCCTCGTTCTTCGGTGCCGACTGCTCGGCCACCTGCAACCCCTGAGTGGGTGATCCGCCGTTCCTGAACGGCGTTCACCGACCCTGACTCCCACCCCGCCCCGGGCTCACCCCCGGGGCGGTTTCTTTTTGGATCCATCTGGACCGAGATCCTCTCCCGCACGTCCGTGCGGGGGAGGTGGCCGCGTGCAGAGCACGCGGACGGAGGGGGCGGATTGTTCACGCGCGGGGTGTGGAGAAGGACCGTTGCCGTGACAACCCCCTCCGCCCTCGCGGACTCGGGCACCTCCCCCCCGCGGGGAGAAGACCTGGGCCAGATTCCTCCCCCCCGCCGACGCATGGGAGGATCTTCCTGTTTCGAGACGCTGGGCGCGGGTGTGCGCGGGCGGTAGGCTGTGGAACGCCGACGGAGCCAACCCTATCGAACCAAGGGCAACAGGCATCCCGGACCGGGGCATGCAGGGGGCACCACACCTGATCAGGTGCCCGGGCCGTTGCCTGCACGCCGGGGCAATCCTCGTGGTGCTGATGGTGCTGTGGCTGGCGTCTTGGCCCGCCGCCGCTCAGACGCTCCCGACCGTCAACGGGCCGCTGTCGGCCGGTACGACCTGGCAGAGCGTGGCCTTGACGACCTCGGGCCTGTCGCCCGGGACGGCCTGGTTCACCGGCGGCCTCTCGCTGCAGTTCCAGGGCGGGAGCGGGGGCGCAACGTCGGCGGGGGTGCGCGTGGCGCTGTCCAGCGCGCCGCTCACCGGCACGAGCACTTCGCCGCCGGGGGTGATCGTCTACGCCGCGCCGACGGGGTCCCTGCCGGGCGCGATGTTCGACACGGGCCCCGCGACGCTCACCTGGTCGGGCCTGCTGGGCGAGGCCTTCGGCCTGGCGGGTGCGCCGCTCTACCTGAACTTCCGCGTCACCAGCGGCTCGGCGGTGCTCGGGCCCGCCACGGTGTCGCTGGGCACCCCGGTGCCGCACCCGGCAGGGGTCACGTGCGCGACGGCGGCGGTGGTGGACCGCCTGCCCTACCTGTCGGAGCCGGTCGGCCTGCGCGCGGCGCCGGCGGAGAGCGGCGCGGGTCCGGCGGTTTGGTGCAGCCCGGGCCGACGCACGGCCTACTGGCGCTTCACGCCGACGCGCAGCGGGGTGTACCGCCTGTCCACCTGCGCCGGCGATGCACCGGGCGGGTCGATGGTGTCGACGGCGTTGGCGGTGTGGTCGGTGGTGCCTGGGCAGTCGGCCTGCGCGGGGTTCATCGTGCAGCACGCGTGCAACGCCGGCGGTGGTCCGGCCTGCCTGGGCGTTCGCGCCAGCCTGCACGCGAGCCTCACCGCGGGAACGACCTACCTCATCGCGGCCGGGTCACACCTGGCCTCGATGCCCCCCGCGGGCGCCGACGCCGTCGTGCTGGCCGTGTCCGCGCTGGAGGACCCGCCACCGGGCGACGACTGCACGTCGGCCACGCTGATCCCCGCCGGCGCCGGCGCGGGCGGCGTGGCGTGGTTGTCGGGCGCGGTGAGCCTGCTGAGCGCGACGCCGTCGTGGGGCGCGGGTGACCCGCTGGCCGACTGCGTGCCCGGCGTGCTGCGGACGGTGTGGTGGCGCTTCACGCCTCAGGCCAGCGGGGACTACACGTTCTCGACCTGCGCCGGCGAGGCGCCGCAGTGCACCCTGGCCTCAAGCGTGCTGGTGCTGCGCCGGGCGCCGGCCGGCACGGGTGATGTGTGCGGCCCCGCCAGCACCGTCATCGCCTGCGCCTCGGGCGAGTGCGGGGGCCGGGCCCGGCTGACCGCCCGCCTGACCGCGGGGCGGACCTACGCCCTGGGCGTGGGCGTGGCGGGAGGGGCGACGCTGGGCCTGGGGCAGGACGTGGCGCAGGTGCGCCTGACGATGACCCCCGTCCCCGACCCCGCCCCCAACGACGACTGCCAGACCCCTGCTCTGATTCCCGCCGCGGTGGGCCCGCGCCCCTCAGGCGGGTGGACCTCCGGTGCGGTGGTGGTGGGCGGGTCGGAGCCTTCGGGCGCCGATGCCCCGGCCCCGCTGCCGCTCACGCACACCGCCTGGTGGCGCTTCACGCCGCAGAGCGCCGGCGTGTACGTCCTCTCCACCTGTCCGGGGGCGCTGCCGGGTCAGGCCGACGGCACCGCGCCCGGTACGGGCCTGGCGGTCTACCGCGCCGGCGCGTGCCCCGGCACGCAGCACCTGATCGGGTTTCTTGCCGGTGCCGACGCCATCGCCGCGCAGGTCGCCGGGGCGTGCGCGCCGCGGGCCGTGCTCTCCGTGCTGCTCGACGCCGGCGAGACCTACATGATCGCGGTAGGCTTGTCGGGCGCGGCGCTGCCCGTACCGCCCGCCACGTCGGTGGCCCTCTCGGTCTGGTTCGAGGGGCCCCCGGGTGCCGAGGACACCGGCGGAGTCCTGCTGATCGAGGTGGAACCCAACGACACGCGCCCCGGCGCTCAATGGGTCTGGATGAGCCCCGGCGACCGGTTCGCGGGTCTGACGCTGGGGGTGCAGAGCGACCCGGGTCCGCGATCGATCGATCACCTGCTGGTGATCCCGCCCGCCGCGACGGGCATCACCCGCTTCACGCTCGAACTGGCCCCGCCGGTGATCGGCTCGACCCCGGTGAACCTCACGCTGCGCGGACGCCCGCAGAGCGCGGGCGTGATCCAGGCCGCGTCGGACGTGGCGGTGCAGACCGCCTCGGGCGGGCGCGTGCGGTGGTACGCGCTGGGCGGGCCGTGGGGGCTCGTCCCGCCGATGGCGGTGGCGGTGAGCGGCACGTGGTCCAGCGCGGCCGGGTACGTGCTGACGCTGCGCGCCGAAGCGGTGTCGCCCGCGCCGGCGGCGCTGGGGCCGCTGCCGCCGGGCGAGGTGGAACTGAGCACCTTGGGCGTGGCCCTCCACCCCGACGCCAGCCAGGTCGACACCGACCTCTGGCTCCTCGACGCCTGGGGCGTGCCGCTCCCCGACGCGGGCAACGACGACGGCCCCGACGTCCCGCAGGCCTGGGCCGGCGCATCGGTGCTCCGCCGCTGGCTCAGCACGGGGGAGTACCTCGTCGCCATCACCGACGCCAACCTCGTCACCGGCATGCCCTCGCCGTGGGACGATGCTCGCCGCGACCGGCCCGTGACCGACGAGCAGGGGCTCATGGCTTCCTCCTCGCCCACGGCCCCGGTGAACCTGTCGATCCGTGCCACCTCGGGCGGCGTGAGCCGGACGGCCGTGATCTTCAAGCAGGAAGCCCACCAGGTTGTCTTCGTGCGGCTGATCATCGGCGACACGCCGATCTGCAACGCCGCGGACATCGCCCAGACCGACGGGACGCCGGGCCCTGACGGGTGCGTGGACAACGGCGACTTCCTGCTGTTCATCGGCTCGTTCTTCAGCGCCGACTGCGCCCCCACGTGCGAGACCACCCCGCCGCAAGCCTGCAACGCCGCGGACATCGCCCAGACCGACGCGACCCCCGACCCGGACGGGTGCGTGGACAACGGCGACTTCCTGCTGTTCATCGGCTCGTTCTTCAGCGCCGACTGCGCCCCCACGTGCGAGACCACCCCGCCGCAAGCCTGCAACGCCGCGGACATCGCCCAGACCGACGCGACCCCCGACCCGGACGGGTGCGTGGACAACGGCGACTTCCTGCTGTTCATCGGCTCGTTCTTCAGCGCCGACTGCGCCGCGACCTGCGGGGGATGAGGGGTGAGGGATGTGGGGGAGCGAGAGAAGCGAGCCGGGTCAGTCGGCTGGCGTGCAGCGGGCACGTCCCCAGGCGCGCAGGGCTTCGAGGCGCTCGCGCATGGTCACGCTGAGCGGCGGGCTCGAGCGTACCGCCTCGAGCACCGTCGCGGTGTCGAGCGTCGCCGAGTGTTCGAACGCGCGGTAGAGCGCCGCAATGATCGCCTGCTCGATCTCCGCGCCGCTGAACCCTTCGGCGGCCTCGGCCAGGGTGTCCAGGTCAAAGTCACCGGGCATCCGCCCGCGGCGCTCCAGGTGGATGGCGAAGATATCGCGCCGTGTCGCGCGGTCGGGCAGGTCGATGAAGAAGATCTCGTCGAAGCGTCCCTTCCGGAGCAGTTCCGGCGGGAGAGACTCGATGTCGTTGGCCGTGGCGACCAGGAAGACCGGCGCACGGTGTTCCTGCATCCACGTCAGCAGCGCGCCGAACATCCGCCGCGAGAGCCCGCCGTCGGAGGCGTTGCCACCCGCCGAGGCGAAAGCCTTCTCGATCTCGTCGATCCAGAGCACGACGGGGGCCATGAGCTCGGCCTGGTGGAAGGCCTGCCGCAGCCGGCGCTCGCTCTCGCCGATGTAGCGGTCGTAGAGCGCGCCGGCGTCCAGGCGGAGCAGGGCGCGGTTCCAGGCGGTCGCGATGGCCTTGGCGCAGAGGCTCTTGCCGGCGCCCTGCACGCCCAGCAGCAGCACCCCGCGCGGAGGCACCAGCCCGAAACTCGCCGCCTCCGGCGCAAAGCACGCGGCGCGCTGGCGTAGCCACGCCTTGAGGTTCTTCAGCCCGCCCACGCGGTCCAGCGACGCCGGCGCTTCGACGAACTCCAGCACCCCCTCCGTGCGCAGGGCCCGGCGTTTGGCCGCCAGCACCCGCCGGATGTCCTGCTCGTCGAGGCGCCGGTCCTCCGCCACCACCTCGGTGACGATCGACTCGATCTGCCGGCGCGACAGCCCCGACAGCGTCCGGACGATGGTGTCCAGGGCCGTGCGTGACAGTTCCACCTGGATGGGTGATTCCCGGTGCAGCCGCCGGAGCGTGCGCCGCACGATCGTCTCGATCTCCGTCGCCGGGGGCAGCGCCGGCTCCAGCAGCGTCGAGAACGCCTCGACCACCGCCGGCGCATCCGGTACGGGGTCGATCATCACCAGCCGTCCCGCCGCGTCGGCGTCGCGGTTCAGCCGCGCCACAAGGTCGCGCCAGGCCCGCAGCGTGCCGGGCTGGTCCAGATGGGGCAGCAGATCCTGTGTGATGAAGATCCGCGGCGCATCGTCCATCCGCAGCATCCGCTGCAGCCCGGCCTCCGCGCCGGCGGTGCCCTCTTCGCCGGGGCCCGCCACGACCGCGTCGCGCAGGCCTCGGGTCGCCGACCACTGCAGCGCCGGCAGGTTGAGCGTCATCGCCACCGCCCGCACGTGCGAGAGCGCCTCATCCTCCTCGGGGGTGGCGATCCGCACCACGCGGTGCCCGGCCCGGAACGCCTGCCGTAACTGGTCGGTCAGCGATGTGATCGGGTTTTGCATGGTGGGGTGGGCTGGCAGCGTCGGCGTGGTGGGCGAGGGGCGGATCGCCGGAAAGATCATGACGCTCGGCATGGTTTTCCACAGGACTGGAGGTATGGTACTGATACGGCGCAGTTTCGGGCCGCGGCGCGGTCAATCGGTGCCCGTGGTGGGTGGGTCTCGGGGTGGTGGAAGACACGGAGACACGGCTATGACCCAACAGACCAGGACTTGTGGAGGACTTCGGCGCTCCGTGGATCGTGCGGCGGTGCTGGCCGCGATCGCGGGCGTGTGCGTTCTGGCCGGTGGCGCTCTGGCCGACAGCAACCGCTACACCGTGCGCACCGCCGGGCCCGGCCCCAGCGCGCTCAACGGCAGCGTCCGCGTGCAGGCCAACTTCGCCGGCACCATGATCGGTACCTACACCGCCGACAATACCACCGGCTCGCGGACAATCACGCCGATCGGCAACCCGTTCCTCCCCCCGCCCGGTCCGCCGCGCAACGACCCGATCCCCGTCAACGGCGTGGGCGGCACCAACCAGTCCTCGCCCGGCAACTCCGTGCCGATCACGACGGTGCCCGCCGGGACGTTCAACATGCTCATCAACGCCCCCGCGCTGCGCGTGGTGCTGAGCAACCTCGACCTGGACCTCATCGGCACCTCCGCGCCGCCCACCCTCACCACCGGCGCCTCGATGTCCTACACCAGTTTCCGCACCGCGAACCCCGCGTACATCTACCCCTTCCTGGTCCCCATCTCCCTGCCGCTGGACAGCGCCACCCTGCTGGAGTTCCGCCTGGTGCAGCAGGGCACCAGCGAAGGTGACCTGGTCGAGACGCAGACCCCCGGCGTGTACACCTTCACGCTCCAGGTCAGCACGGAGACTATCTCCAGCGTGGAGTTCCAGGGGTCCGAGATCCCCTCGCAGGTGCCGGGCGTGATCCAGGTCCTGGGGACCGTGACCTTCGCCGGCCCCGGCGATCCGCAGGTCGCGCTCCAGTTTTCTCAGTCCGATCAGCAGAGCCTGGCCCCGATCCCCGGCGCGCCGTTCCAGTTCGACCTGCCCGCACCCACCACCGGCTCCCCGCCGGTCCCGGTGATCATGAACCTGGGCATCACCGGCGGCACCGTCGAGACCTCGGGCTCCGCCACCCTGCCCACCACCAGAGAGGCCCTCAACCCCGCCGATATCGCCCAGACCGACGGCTCGCCCGGCCCCGATGGGCAGCGCGACAACGGCGACTTCATCCTCTTCATCTCCGCCTTCTTCGCACCCGACGACTCGCCCCTGGCGTATGCCTCCGACATCGCCGCCACCGACGCCACACCCGGCTCCGACGGCCAGCGCGACAACGGCGACTTCCAACTGTTCATCTCGGGGTTCTTCGGCCCGTAAGCCCGCGCACCCACGGGCCTCAGCCGGCGCCTTCGGCCGATCGGTGCGGTGCAGGCGATCACCTGTTCGTGTTCTGTCATGCATACGCCCGGCTGGGTGCGGCCGATGCTGCGCGAATCTCGGACCTTCTGCGGGCCTGAGAATCTCACGGCATCCGCTGCGTCGGCGCGGCGCAGTTGTCGCCAGCCATACAGGCTGATCTTTTCTGCAACCGATGCCCACGTCGGTGCGCAGAGAAGGTGGTCGGGCGGCTGATGCGTGGCACCTTCACAGGTGAGCACTGCCTCAGCCGGAAGGAGACCCGAATGAAACGCCCGGAGAAAGCCCTCCCCACGGGGAGGCGGACATCACGCGCGCTGCACGCCTTGGCGGCGGCCATCGCCGCGATGCTGGGCCTGCTTGCGGCGAACCCTCGCCACGCCGCGGCCCAGGTCGTCTACCAGAACGCCTTCCTCACCGAGCCCGGCAGCGAATGGACCAACGCCCCGGGCCTGATGAAGCTCCCGTCCGGACGCTCGTTCCTCGGGCCGATGGGCAACCAGAGCGTCGCCCTGAGCGTCTCCGGCCTGCCGACCCACACCCACGTCCTCCTCGGCGTCGACCTGGTGCTCATCGGCAACTGGACCGGCAATTCCGGCGCACGCGAGCATCGTGTCCGCATCACCACCGACGATGGGCGCGTGCTGCTTGACGCGACCTTCGCCAACGAGGACGGCACCGGCAAACTCCGCCAGACCTACCCCGGCTGGGAACACCCCGGGCGTTCCTTCATCGCCGGTGACGGCGCGTTCATGGTCAACGCCCTGGGCGGTGACCCCGTCGAGGGCACGTCCGCCCGCGACAGCATCTACCGCGTCTTCTTCACCTTCGAGCACAGCGCCGACGACGTCTCGTTCTCCTTCGAGGTCAGCGGCCTGGACGACGATACCTCCTGGGCATTGACCAATGTCGCCGTCGAGGTCTTCAAGTTCGAGCAGGAGTACGCGCTCGCACTGGCGATGCTGGCCACGCAGGACTTCGGCGGCTTCTCCGGGCTCCTCAGCGCCGGTGGCGGTGGTGGTGGCGGCGGATTCCCCTCCGGCGGCTTCGGGGGTGGTGGTGGCGGCGGTGGGGGGGGGGGCGGCGGTGGCGGCAACCCGCCTCCGCCGGAAGAGATCATCCCCACGCCCGGCGCGTTCGGCCTGCTGCTGCTTGGCGCCGGCGCGGCACTGCGCCGCCGGCGCTCCTGAAGCCCCACGCCCGGTGCTCAGGGTTCGGCCCTCAGGTTCCGGCGCGTACCGTTGCGCCATGGAGCACGTGCTGGCCAACACCCCTGACCGCTCCGCCGACGGCGTGGTAGCGCGTGTGGCGTTGGCCGCCTCCGACATCAAACTGGCCCACTCGGTCTTCGCGATGCCCTTCGCGGTGCTCGGCGCGTTCATGGCACGCCCGGAGGGCGGATCGTGGGGGCGCTTCGCGGGGCAGGCCGGGCTCGTCGTCGCCTGCATGGTGCTGGGGCGAACCTGGGCCATGCTCGTCAATCGCCTCGCCGACGCCGACCTCGACGCCGCCAACCCCCGCACCCGCGGGCGCGCCGTCGCATCCGGCCGCCTCTCGCGCCGCGACGGGTGGGTCATGGCCTGGCTCTGTGCGGCCGGTTTCGTGCTCTCCGCCGCCGCCTTCTGGACGCTCTACGACAACCCCTGGCCGGTCGCCCTCAGCCTCCCCGTCCTGGCCTTCCTGGCCCTCTACAGCTACGCCAAGCGCTTCACCGCCCTCTGCCACCTCCTGCTCGGCGCCGCGCTGGCCATCGCCCCCCTGGCCGCCGCACTGGCCGTCCAGCCCGCCGCACTGGCCGCCATGCCCGCCCTCTGGCTCATCGCCGGCATGGTCGTGCTCTGGGTCGCCGGCTTCGACGTCATCTACGCCCTGCAGGACGTCGACTTCGACCGGCGCGCCGGCCTCTACAGCCTGCCGTCGCGCCTTGGCCACGGCGACCTCGGCCCGCGCCGCGCCGTGCTCCTCAGCCGTCTCCTCCACGCCGGCGCCGCCGCGCTGCTGCTGACCGTCGGCCTCACCGATCCGCGCCTGGGGTGGTTGTTCATGGTCGCCGCCGCCGCCGCGTGCGCCTGCCTCGTGCTCGAACACATCGTGCTGGCACGGCGCGGGCTGGCGGGGCTGCCCATCGCGTTCTTCACCCTCAACGGCGTGGTCAGCGTCCTGGTCGGGCTTGCCGGCGTGGTGGACGTGGTCGAGGGGAACGCGGGCAGTGGGGGATGAGCGCGCAGGCTGATGGTGTGCACGCACACACGGGAGTCGATCATGAGCGACCAGCGCGGTCAGGACAGTTCACGTCTGATCGAGGCGCAGCGGCGCTTCGTCCACGCGTGGGGGCAGATGGGTTCCACCTGGGGCATCTCGCGCACCATGGCCGAGGTCCACGCCCTGCTCTACATCCTCGGCGAGCCGCTCTGCGCCGACGAGGTCATGGAGCGACTCGACATCTCACGCGGCAACGCCTCGATGTCCCTCCGGGCCCTGGTCGACTGGGGCGTCGTGCGCCGCGAGCACCGTCCCGGCGAGCGCCGCGAGTACTTTTCCGCCGAGGGCGATGTCTGGTCCATGCTCCAGGCCATCCTGCGCGAACGGATCCGGCGCGAGATCCACCCCGCCCTCGCCGCGCTCTGCGAGACGCGTGACCTCACCGCCCACCCACCCGCCGCCGCATCCGTCGCTGCCACCACCGCCCCCACCTCCGCCGCCCAGCGACACACCGCGCGCCTCGACGCGATGATCGACCTCCTGCGCACCTTCGACCACCTCGGCCAGAGACTGCTCGACCTCAGCCCCGAGGATCTCCGCGCCACCGCAATGGCCCTGGCCGACGACGCCCACTAGCCGCGCACCCTTGCAGCGCTCTGGGCACAGCACGCCGGTCACTACGCGCAAGCCACGGCACGCCGCGTAACAGCGGGCGCACCATCTCAGGTTCGTCCCTCGATCACGCTCAGGCCCGACGCCCGATCGCCCAGCCCACCAGCGCGCTCAGGCCGACCACGCCGGCCATGATCCCGACATACATCCAGAACGACGCCCCGATCGCCGCCGGCAGCCCCATCGCCCCGCCACCGACCACCAGCATCAGCACCAGGAACGCCGTAAACGCCGACACCAGCGTCACGCCCAACGCCAGGCCACCCGTCAGGCCCGACCACGGCGGGTCGAACGGCTCGGCCACCATCAGCATTGTCCCACCGCCCATCGCCGCAGGCGCGCTGGCGACGTCCGATGCCACCCCCGCCGGCTCGAACAGCGGGCCCTGCTCGCCGGACCCGCCCGGTGAACCCGGGTCGCCCTTGTAGACATCCTGCAGCAGGCCCGCGCCCAGCGAGGTGTCATCGGCCGTCTGCGTCAGGTCCAGCAGGCCCGACCCGGAGGCCCCGGGGTCCAGGTTCACCGCCGGCATCCCGCCCACGGAACTGGTCACCTGCGTCTGCGCCGACGGGTCGGTGTCGTCCGACTCGTCCGACTCGAAAATCGAGATCCCCGACTTCTCCTTCGACGTCGGCTCGGTGATCCCCGCGATCCCCAGCGCCGAGCCCGAGCCCGACTTCTCGTCCGACAGCCCGAGTTCCGCCCCGCTGTCCGCCAGCGGGATGTCCGGGTCGCCACCCGTCATCAGGTCCACCTGCTCACGCTTGAAAATGATCTTGTCCCGGTCGCGGAACTCCTGCAACTGCCCGCTCGCCGCCATCTCGCGGACGCGCGTCGTCGAGACGCCCAGCTTCGCCGCGGCTTCTTCGAGCGTGTAGAACATCTTGGCCATGGGGTCGGTCTCCGATTGAAGGGGGCCGCGCCGGTTCGACGGCGAAGCAGAGCGTTCGTGGTTCGGGCACGGGGGCCGCTGGTCTGCGGCACCCCGCCCGGCAGGAAACAATACTCATTCTTGCCCCCGGCTTCACCTCCCGCCGATCTGAAGGCCTCCGCGTGGAGATGTTCGGGGCAAAGGGGGTGTCGGGGGCCAGAGGGTGCTTGGGCTGTTGGGTACGCAGGAATCCCCAGTGGGGTTCCGTTCGAGCCTGACACGCCGATTCTGGAGGCCGGTGACCTACAGCCCGAAACATCCCGAACGGGCCGAAGTCGCCGAACCGGGCCAGCAGGGCGTTCAGACTGCGGGGCGGTCCGCACGCCCGGTGCCGGTCGATCCCCGACGCGCGCCCGTGCACGGGCCTTTCGAGGAGCACCCGATCCCGGTGGTCGGCCTGCCCCCGGCGCTGGAGGGCCTCCGGATCCTGCACCTCTCCGACCTGCACGTCCGACGTCGTTCGTTTGAATCCGCCCGGTGGAAGGCCCTGATCTCCGGGTTGCGGGCCGTGCGGGCGGACCTGGTGGTCATCACCGGCGACCTGATGGATGCGCCGGGCCAGGAACAAGCCGCCGCCGAGGCGCTCTCGCGCCTCATCACCGCCGTTCGCCACGAGACGGCGTCATCCGATGCGGGTTTCGAGGTCCTGGGCGTGTTCGGCAACCACGACACCCCCGCCCTGCGCCGCCTGCTGCAGGCCGGCGCCGACGCCCCACACCCGGCTTGTGTCCGTTGGCTCGAAAACGCCAGTACTACGGCCGTGGTGCGCGTCGGCACAGGCCGGACCGCTCGCCTGCGTGTGCTGGGGCTTTCGTACCCCGAAGACCCGCTGCGCGCGGCCCTGGATGCGCCCGCCGACGCCCTGCCGCGCGACCTGACCATGATGCTCGCCCACTACCCGTCGATGATCTTTCCCGCGGCGGATCTGGGCGTGCAGCTGGTGCTGGCTGGGCACACCCACGGCGGTCAGATCCGCGTGCACAGGCGCCTGGCCCCCCACACCTCCTGCGACCTGCCCCCGGGGCTGGCTTCCGGGTGCCTGGGCCTGCGCGGGACCACCTGTTGCATCTCGCGTGGCATGGGCGAGGGCTTCCTGGAAGGGTTCCGGATCAACTGCCCCGCGCAGGTACCCATCTACATCCTGCACCCTGCCCCCTCCACCTGGGGTTCCACACCGCAAGTGGTGGTCCCCTGGTAATCCACCGGTTGTGCACATTCACTCCGGAGGAGTGATGTCACGAATTTCGGTGAGTTTGGGAGTGACCGCGTCCTGTCACTCCGCAGGAGCGTCGCTGCGCGCGCGACCCGAGATATTCGCACTATTGGCTGGTTTTGCAGATCGCCACCGCGCGGTCGCGTGAATCGACCTTGCGAAAAACCTCTTGCACCGGAGCCGTCAGGGAGTAGACTGCCAATATCCAAACAGATAACGAACAAACAGCGGAATATGTGATTGGAGGTTGGGTATGCATGCGACAGTCGCGAGTGGGAGTGGTGCTGGTGTTGGGGTGGGTGGGGGGGCGGGTGGGGGAGGGTTGCGGTTGGGGGGCGTGCTGGGAGAGTCGCCGTTGGAGCGTGTGCGGACACGCCGGAGCGGGCAGCGGGTGATCGACGTGGCGCTGGCGGCGGCGGAGCACCTGGGCGAGTCGGAGGCGTTGCTGCTGCGGGCGGTGTTCGAGCGCGGGCAGCCGGTGCGGGAGCTGGCGGCGGTGGCGGGGGTGACGCCGCGGTCGATGCGCCGGCGGGTGGCGGGGCTTCTGCGTCGGGTGACGCGGGCGGAGTTCGTGTTCGTGATTCACCATCGGCGCGGGTGGACGCCGCGGACGGCCCGGCTGGCCACGCTGGTGGTGTTGCAGGGGAAGACGGTGCTGCAGGCGGCGCGGGAGGTGGGGTGCACGTACCACACGGCGCGGAAGGTGATCCAGGGTGTGCGGTTGATGGCCGAGAGCGCGGGGGTGCAGGCGGGGCGGGAGGTGCGCGTGGTTGCGCGCGGGGGCTGAAGGAGGCGGAGGAAGTGGGCAGGGAAGGGGGGTGCGGGATGGATCGAGCGTGGGCGGGCGTGGACCGGGAGCGGGTGTTGCGGGTGGTCGCGCGGCTGGGGGTGCCGTTGGAGGCGGCGGTGGATCGAGGCGTGCCGGGCGCGGCGGAGCGTGCGCGGGGGGTGGCGTTGCGCGTGGCGTGTGGATTGGCGCGGGGCGAGGTGGCGGTGTTGCGCGGGGCGAGCGGGAGCGGCAAGACGCTGCTGCTGCGAGCGCTGCGGGCGCAGGTGCGCGCGGGGGGCGGGTGGTGCGTGCTGGTGCGTGGGGATGTTGATGCGTGCGGCGCGTCGGGCGTGTCAGGAGCGTCAGGCGTGTCGGGCATGCGGGCACGGCGTCGCGCGAGGACGCCGGTCGGGGCGCTGGTGACGGGGAACCCGGACGCGTGGCTGGTGGCGCTGGCGCGGGCGGGGCTGAGTGAGGCGTGGGTGCTGGGACGGCCCGTGGGCGCACTGTCGGCGGGGGAGCGGTCGCGGCTGGGCGTGGCGCTGGCGTTGTGGAACCTTCGGCGTGCGCGGCGCGGGGGAGAGCGAGCGCGCGCGGGAGGAGGTGGGGAGAGGGCGGCGTGGGTGCTGCTGGACGAGTTTGCTTCGGTGCTGGACCGAGCGGCGGCGCGGTCGCTGACGCTGAGCCTGACGCGGCGGGCGCGGCTGGACGGTGTGCGGCTGGTGCTGGCCAGCGCACACGACGACGTGCGTGACTGGGCGTTGCCCGAGGTGGAGGTACGTCTGGGGCTGGACGGGGGCGTGCACCTGGATGGGTGTTGAGCGGGGGTTGAGATCGGCGGGTGGGCGAGGTGGTGTGGGAGTGTGGGGGGGGGTGGGGGTGTGGGGATGATCGGCGGCGTGCGTGTGGAGGTGGGGACGGGAACCCGGCGCGACGCGGAGCGTCTGGCGCGGTGGCACTACCGCGCGGCGGGGCCGGCGACGCTGGTGCTCGTGCTGAAGGCGGAGGTGGATGGCGAAGCGGCGGGGGTGCTGTGCGTGTCGATGCCGGTGCTGAACGGGTCGTGGCGTACGGCGGCGTGGGGTGGGCGGTACACGGTGGGTGATCGTGCGGCGCGGGCCCGGCGTCTGAACGCGGAGGTGCGGTGCATCTCGCGGGTGATCGTGGAGCCGCGGCACCGGGGGCTGGGTGTGGCGACGGCGCTGGTGCGTGCGTACCTGGAGTCGGCGCTGACGGAGCGGACGGAGGCGGTGGCGGTGATGGGGTGGTACTCGGGGTTTTTCGAGCGAGCGGGGATGCGCGGGGTGGAGGTGCCGGAGTCGTCGCGGGACCGGGTGTTGCGGGGCGTGCTGTGGGGCGCCGGGGTGGCGGTGTGGCGGCTGGCGGAGGTGGAGCGCGTGGCACGGCTGGTGCGGCGAAGGAAGGACCTTAGTAGTGCGCTGGGTCGGTGGGCGCGGGCGTCGCGAGCGACTGGGCGTGTCGCGGGGGATGACGTGGAGGAGCTGGTGCGGAGGGCGCTGTTTGCGCTGGGGACGAGGCGGCGGGCGTTTGTGCATGATCGGGCGTGGAGCGCGGGGGGAAGGAACCGGAGCGGGGGGGGGTGGACCATGAGCGAGATGGGTGCGCGCGGGCGGGGGGTGCGGGGGGTGCGGGGGGTGCGGGGGCGTGTGGTGAAGGCGATCGGGGCTGCGCCGGCGACGCCGGATGAACTGCACGCGTGGGCGCGTGAGCACCTGGGTGTGTGGCTGGTGCGGCGGGCGCTGGTGGCGGGACATTCGTCGGCGTTCGAGTATGTGTGCTGGTCGTACTTCGAGGGTCGCGTGCCTGAAGATGGTGGTGCGGGGGCGAGCGAGGGCGAGGTGGTGACGGACGGTGTGGTGTGGGCGAACCGTGGCGGGGGCAAGACGTTTCTGGGTGCGGTGGCGAGCCTTCTGGACGCGGTGTTCAAGCCGGGGGTGGAGGTGCGTGTGCTGGCGGGCTCGCTGGAGCAGGGCGCGCGGATGCACGAGCACCTGAGGCGGCTGCTGGAGCGGCCGAGTCTGGCGGGGCTGGTGAGCGGGCGGGCGACGTCGCGGGCGGTGCGGCTGCGGAACGGCTCGCGGGTGGAGATCCTGGCGGCGTCGCAGACGTCGGTACGGGGGACGCGGGTGCAGAAGGTGCGGTGCGACGAGGTGGACCTGTTCCCACGGGAGTTGTGGGAGGCGGTGCAGTTGACGACGCGGTCGATGTCGTGCGCGGGGCCGTGGGGCCCGGTGGTGCACGGGTCGATCCAGGCGTTATCGACGATGCACGTGCCGTACGGACTGATGTGGGAGATCGCGGGGCTGGGGGGCGTGGGCGTGTCGGGTGAGGACCGGGGCGTGGGCGCGAGGGAGGCGGGGCGAGGGCGGCGGGTGTTCCGGTGGGGTGTGGCGGACGTGCTGGAGCGGTGCCCGGAGCGTCGATCGTGCGAAGGGTGCGGGCTGTGGGACCCGTGCGCGGGGGGCGCCAAGGAGAGTGCGCCGGGCGAGGGGGGGCACGTGAGGCTCGATGATGCGCTTCGAGCGCGGTCGCGGGTGTCGGCGGCGGTGTGGGCCAGCGAGATGCTGTGCCTGCGGCCGCGGCGAGCGCGGCTTGTGCTGCCGGAGTTTGACCCGGAGGTGCACGTGATCGGGGAGGAGGGGCCGATGCCGTGGGGCGGATCACCTGATCGTGTGGAGAGCGCGGGGACGGGGGTTGCGCTGGTGGCGGGGATGGACTTCGGGGTGAGGTCGGCGTGCGTGGTGCTGCTGGGGACGGTGGACGTATCGGGGGTGGTGCGGGTGCTGGAGGAGCGGTCGGAGACGGGGCTGGGGCTGGAGGCGCACGTGGCGTGGGTGCGCGAGGTGTGCGGGGCGCGGGGGTGGGGGCTGCCTTCGTGGGTGGGGATCGATCCGTCGGGTGAGGGGCGGAGCGATCAGACGGGGGTGAGCAACGCGACGGTGCTTCGACGGGCGGGGCTGGCGGTGCGGGCGCGGCGGCTGGGGCTGGGCGCGGGGCTGGAGTTGGTGCGGCGGCGGCTGGAGGGTCGGGAGCCGGAGGGTCGCGCGGGGGTGGGCGCGGGGGTGGGCGCGGGGGTGGGCGCGGGGAGTGGGGTGACGTCGGGAGGCGGGGTGTTGCGGGGGCCGCGGCTGCTGGTGCACCGGCGCTGCCGAGTGCTGATCGAGAGCCTGAGCCGATATCGGTACCCGGCGGATCGTCCCGAGAGCGTGGAGCCTGTGAAGGACGGGAGCGATCACGCGGTGGACGCGCTGCGGTACCTGGTGATCAACGTGGACCGAGGAGCGCAGCCGGGGCGACGGCGGTACACCTGACCGGGTGCGGAGGCGTGGTTCAGCCGCCGAAGAAGAAGCGTGCGTAGACCTGGAAGATGGCGTAGAAGCCGAGGGCCAGGGCGATGAGTCCGAGGATGATCTGGGCGGTCATGACCCAGACCTGGTGCCAGTAGCGTTCGAGGTCCGGGAGGCGGACGGCCTTGTAGGTCATGGCGATGAAGAAGGCGATGACGGGCAGGAGGAGCCACCAGGTGCGGTGGAGATCGATCGGGTCGATGAGGGGTCGGTAGGCGAAGTCCTGGGCGAGGAGTGCGGCGGCGTGTGCGAGGGCGAGTGTGGTCACGCGGCACCTCCGGTGACCTGCGGGGCGGCGGGTGCGGCGGGGAGCCGGTCACGGCGGCGGTGGTTCCAGGCGGCGTCGATGATGGCGATGAGGTTGAGGAGACCGGCGACGGTGCAGAAGAGGGTGCCGAGTTCCTCGACGCGGCCGAGGGCGCGGACCTTGGGGGGGCGGTCGTCGAGGGTGGAGAGTCGTGGCTGTCCCGAGACGGGGTCGGTGAAGAGGAGGGGCTCGGCGGTGCGCGGGTCGCGGACGCGGAGGGGCCCGCCGGTGCGCGGGTCGCGGATCTCGTAGGGGTGAGCGGCGCGGAGGTAGGGGACGGGCGGACGGCGGTCGGCGGGGTCGGCGATGGGGTCGTGCTGTCGGACGACGACCTTGAAGCGGGACTGGTGGAGCGCGTCGACGAAGAAGGCGGCGGGGCCGACGAAGGCCTGGCCGAGGAACCAGATGGGCTCGCCCTCGGAGGGGAGGAGTTCTGGGGAGCGACCGGAGAAGGAGGCGGTGAGGGCCTTCCAGCGGTTGGCGACGAGGTTGGCCGAGTCGACGGCGTTGATGCCGGCGATGAGGAGCCCGGAGAAGAAGAGTGCGAAGACGCCCAGGCCGATGTAGAGGCCTCGGCGGCGGTAGCCGAGGAAGGAGTGCCCGGCGCCGGGGAGGAGGAAGGCCAGGAGGGCCGCCAGAGGCTGGAAGGAGTTGGGAGGGCCCGGCGGCTGGTGCATGGTGGAGGTTGTGGGGGTGGAAGGAGGAGTCGTGCGGGGGGGTGCGGCCCGAACGAGGCGATGGGTCGTTGCGGCGCGGTGTTGACACGCCGACACGGGCGAGTAGTGTACCGGCCCGCGGGGGGAGGGCGTTGGGGGGCGAGGTTGAGGAGGGGGGTCGATGCGGAGCACCGGCGCGCCAATGATCGGCGCCGGGCCGGGCAAGCGTGGAGCTGTCCGGGACCGAGCAGAGAACGGTGATGATGGCCGAACGGCCAGCGAGAGGGGCACTATGAGCATGCGGCTCGACAGGACAGTGGGGTCAGTGGTCGGGGTGGCGGGGAGCACGGATCGTGCGAGCGGCTGGTGGGAGGACGAGCCGCAGGGCGGCGGGGCGGTGGGCGTGGTGATGATGGACGAGGAGGGTGAGGGGATGACGTTCGGCGGAGCGCTGGAGGCGGAGTGCGGGAAGGCGCGGCGCGATGACGATGATCCCGTGCCCGGTGAGGAGACCGAGGAGGTGGGGGTGGACAAGGATGAGGAGGCGGAGGAGTTCGAGGACGACGAGGAGGACCTCGACGAGGACGAGGACGAACTTGACGAAGATGACGACGAGGACGCCCTTGACGATGAGGACGACCTTGACGATGACGAGGACGAGGAGGACGAGATCGACGAAGAAGATGACGAGGACGACGACGGCCTCGGGGACGGCTTCGACGATGAAGACGACGATGACGACGACGATCTCTGAGCCTTGGTGTTGAGGCGGCGGTCGTCGGCCGGAGCGCCGGGGCAGGCCCGGAGCTGAGCACGGAGCCGTCGCATGAGCAGGCCGAACTCGAGGAACACTTCACAGACGACATCACCGTCTCCGACCAAGGGCCCGTCGGGGCCTCTCGGGGGGCCGGGGGGTGTTCCTGCGGCGACGGGGAGAGGCGTGGCGGTGGGGGCGCCCGCGGACGGGTGGGGCGGCTGTGGGGTTGTGGACCGGCGGAGCGGGGTGGACCGTCGGGATCAGGAGCGTATTGCGCGGGGGCGGAGTGCGGGGGCGGGTGAAGGGGCGCGGGAGTGTGGGGAAGGGGTGACGGGGCTGGAGCGTCGGCGCGGCCCTGGGCGTCGGCTGTCGGACTTCACGCGCGCGGCCGAGGAGGGGGAACTGACGGGCGAGCAGTTCATGTTCGTGATGGCGATCGAGGCGTTCAAGCGGACGAACCAGCGGACGTTCCCGACGTGGACGGACGTGCTGGAGGTGATCCGGCTGCTGGGGTACCGCAAGACGATGAAGAGCGAACTGAACCTGCGGAACGCTGAGGACTGGACGGAGAAGCCCGAAGCGCCGGCGAACGTGCGCCCGAACGGGTGGGAGCGTCGGTTCGCGGCGTGAGGGGAGCGCGGGGCGGTGGTGTGGGTCAGCGGTAGTCGTAGAAGATGGGGGACTCCACGTCTTGGTGGAGCGAGGCGTGCACCGGGCAGGCGTGGCCGACGCGTTCGGCGCGCTGGCGGACATCCTCCGGCCAGGCGGCGGGGAGTGTGACGTGGACGGGGAGGCGAGCGATGCGGCGCGGGGCGGGGGGCGCGGACATGTGCTTCTCGACGCGCGCGGAGGCGCCGGACATGTCGAGCCCCTGGCGTTCGGCCCACATGGCGATGGTGGTGAGCACGCAGGAGGAGAGGCCGGCGGCGACGAGGTCGGTGGGGGAGAAGGCGGAGGCCTCGCCGCCGATGTCGCGGGGGGCGTCAGTGCGGAGGGTGGCCCCGTCGGGGTGGGTGAGGTCGCACTTCTTGTGGCCGGCGTAGGTGACGTGGATGGTGACCATGGGTGGAGCGGGGTCGGCGGGGGGTGGGGGGTGGGGGGTGGGTGGGGGGGGGTTACTGCGACGGCTGGTCGACGAGGTCGCGCATCTCCTTGCCGATCTGGTCGAACTCGGTGAAGAAGTCGCGCATGCGTTCGTCGCCGGCGGCCTGGAGGAGGAGGTAGTCGGCCAGTTGTGCGTCGGAGAGGGCGTCGGCCAGTGAGGGGAGCCCGCTGAAGTGCTTGTCGGGGAGGGCCAGGACGCGGTCGGCGATGTCGTCGGTGATGGCCTTGCGGAAGAGGTCGAGTTGCTCGTCGTTGAGGGTCATCTCGCCGCGGACCTTGGCGATGCGCTGGATGATCTCGTCGCGGGGCGGCTCGGCGACGTCGGCGGTGTTCTCGCCGGAGAACGCGGCCCTCAGGCGTTCGCCGAGGTTGTCGAAGGCGAAGTCCATGGTGGTCATGAGGAGCATGGATGCGTTGTCGACGACCTGCCTGGTGCTGGTCCACTTGGCTTCGGTGATCATGGGGGACTCCGGCGCTGGGTGGGCGGGCGCGTGGGCGGACCGGTAGAGCCTACCGCGCCGGGCGTGGGGAGGGGGGGGGGGTGGTTGAGTGCCGTAGACTTGCCGGCGTGGGGCGGGCGAAGGAAAGACGGAGCATGTCGATGAACAGCAGCGGTTCCGGAGTGCAGGAAGGTGTCGGGACGGGGCCGGAGGGTGGGCGGACGGTGGATGAGGTGCGCGGGGTGCTGGAGGAGGTGGTGGGGGCGACGGCGACCACGCCGGGGTATGTGGCGGTGAGCATCCCGGGCTCGAACTACCGGCTGCATCTTCGGCCGATCGGGACGGCGCTGGGGCGGTTCGGGGTGGAGCGCGTGGGGCAGCGCGTGCGCGGGCGGATCTCGTGCGACGCACGGCGGGTGGACGTGGTGGGGACGGGCGGGCGGTACGTGGAGCCGGTGATCGGGCGGCCGCGGCGCGTGCAGGGGACGGTGCTGGCGGTGGACCTGGCGAGCAATGCGCTGGTGGTGAACGCGGGTGGCGGCGCGGGGGTGGACGGGCTGCCGTTGCCGATGCGGTGCCGCCTGACGGACCAGCGCCAGCGGGCGGAGCATTTTTCGGAGGGGGAACTGGTGAGCATGGACGTCCTGGAAGGCGCGACGATCGAGTAGAGGCGCGGTGCGGCTGACGGCGGAGGGCGTGACGCGGGGCGGTGCGCAGAGATGCGAGGGATGGAGGGCGCGGCGCGCGTGCGGCTATCGGACGTGCGCGGGGTCGGTCTGCGCGATCACCCCCAGTGGAGAAGGGGGGTGGAAATCCCCAATCTTGCTTGCCGCAAGGGGATCGGATGACCCGGGAGGAAAGTCGGCGCGATCGGGGGTCGATGGACGCAGGAGGTCGCGAGTCCCCATCTGAAGAGGCACCGACATGTCCAGAGCGCCGGAGACCCTTGTCGTACGCCAGCACGAGCGCCGGCAGTGCGCGCACCGGGCCTCGGTGCGCGTGGAGAGCGAGGGCGTGGCGCTGGGCGAGGCGTTTGATCGTGCGGGCGGGTGGGTGCCGGTGACGGTGACAGACGTATCGGAAGGGGGGCTTGGGATCAGCGCGGGGGTGTACCTGCCGAAGCGGTGCCGAGTGTCGATCCGGCTGGAGGGCGCGGGCGATGGGGGCGTGCCTGCGCGGCTGGTGGTTCGTCGCGCGGTGATGCTGGACCGAGGGCCGACGTACTACGTGGGGCTGGCGTTCGGGGAGGACCGCGGGGTGGCGGTTCGGGCGCTGGTGTCGGCGCTGGCGGAGCGCGGGGGAGACGTGGGGCGTGGGGGTGAGGGCGGTACGGCGGGGGGTGGTGCGTGATCGATCACGACGACTTCCTGGCGGCGGCGATCGTGGAGGAGGGCGTTCTGCCCGCGGAGGCGGTGGCGTCGGCGCGGCGCGCGGCGGCGGAGCGGCGCGTGGGCGTTGGTCAGGTGCTGGTGGAGCGGAAACTGCTGACACCTGAGCAGGTGGCGATGCTGCGCGCGGGGGTGTGCGAGGTGGCGTACGTGGACCCGGGGGTGTACCGGGTGGAACTGCGGAACGGGGGCCTGGTTCCGCGGTCGATGGCGGAGGGGCTGTGCGCGTTCCCGCTGTTCGTGGTGGACGGGTTGGCGACGGTGGGGATGAGCAACCCGCTGGACCTGCGCGCGGTGGACCAGTTGCGCGCGGCGCTGAAGTGCGACGTGGACCCGGTGCTGTGCGAGGAGTCTCGGCTGCGGGCGCTGATCGAGCGTGCGTACGCGATGCTGGGGGGGGACGGGGGCGGCGACGCGGCGGCGGTGCCCGAGGTGGAGTTGACGACGGGGCGTGAGCCGCTGGTGGCGGCGGTGAACCAGATCCTGGCGGACGCGGTGGAGGCGGGCGCATCGGACGTGCACCTGAGCCCGGACGAGAAGCAGTTGCACCTGCGGTTCCGAGTGGACGGGGCGCTGCTGAACCGGCAGGGCCCGCCGTTGACGGCGCACGCGGGGATCGCGCAGCGGATCAAGGTGATGGCGAACCTGGACCTGACGCAGACGCGTCGGCCGCAGGACGGGAAGTTCCGGTTCGTGCACGCGGGTCGGGGTGTGGACGTGCGGGTGTCGATCATCCCGACGGTGTGCGGCGAGAACGTGGTGATGCGGCTGCTCTCGAACGCCGGGGAGATCAAGGACTTCGCGGAACTGGGGATGAGCCCGGAGCAGGCGGGGTGGATGAAGGACGTGCTGGCGAGCCCGAACGGGATCGTGCTGGTGACGGGGCCGACCGGCTCCGGGAAGACGACGACGCTGTACGCGGCGCTGCGGCGAGTAAACACGCCGGACCGGAACGTGGTGACGATCGAGGATCCGGTGGAGATCCGGATGCCGCTGGTGCGGCAGGTGCAGACCAACAGCGAGATCGGGCTGACGTTCGCGTCGGCGCTGCGGTCGATCCTGCGACAGGACCCGGACGTGATCCTGGTGGGCGAGATCCGCGACGAGGAGACGGCGCGGATCGCGGTGCAGGCGGCGCTGACGGGGCACCTGGTGCTGTCGAGCCTGCACACCAACGACGCGGTGGGCGCGGTGCCGAGGCTGCTGGACTTCAACATCCCGCCGTTCGCGATCGCCGGCTCGCTTCTGGCGGTGCTGGCGCAGCGTCTGGTGCGTCGGGTGTGCGGGTCGTGCGCGCGGCCGGGGCCTGTGGCGGCGTACCTGGCGGCGCGGTTCGGGTTGGTGGAGGGGGAGCGTTTCGTGAGCGGGACGGGGTGCGTGCGGTGCGGGAACACGGGGTACAAGGGGCGCGTGGGGCTGTACGAGTTTCTGCGGGTGTCTGCGGGTGTGCAGGCGGTGCTGGAGCGTCGCGACACGGCGGTGCTGCGGCGTGCGGCGCTGGCGTCGGGGATGGTGACGCTGGCGCAGGACGGGCTGTCCAAGGCGCGGCTGGGCCTGACGACGCTGGAGGAGGTGCTGCGGGTGGCGAGCGTGGCCGACCTGCAGGTCGGCGAGGGCAGCGGCGTTGGGGACGGCGCGGGGGGCGGTGCGGGGGGCGGTGCGGGGGGCGGTGCGCGCGATGAGGGCGCGGCGAGGATGAAGGTGCCGGCATGACGGCGGTGCTGTACCAGTACGTGGCGCGCGATGCCTCGGGGCAGACCCAGACGGCGACGGTGCGCGCGGGCGGTCGCGGCGAGGCGTTCGGGCAGCTGGCCTCGCGCGGGCTGACGGTGCTGACGCTGAGCGAGGCGGAGGAGCGCGGGGGCGTGCACGGTGTGCGTGGGCGCGGGCGGCGCGTGCGGGCGCGGGACGTGGCGCACTTCACGGCGCAGCTGTCGGTGCTGGTGTCGGCGCGGATCTCGATCGGCGACGGTCTGCAGTCGATCGCGGAGCAGGAGCCGAACCCGCGGTTCGCGGCGGTGATCATGGACGTGGCGCGGCGGATCCAGTCGGGCGAGGGGCTGGCGGCATCGCTGGCGGCGCACCCGGGTGTGTTCACGTCGGTGTACGTCGAGACGATCCGCGCGGCGGAGAAGTCGGGCACGCTGACGAAGGTGCTGGACCACCTGTCGGAGATGATGGAGCGGAGCGAGGAGACGCGGCGCCAGGTGTGCGGGGCGCTGATGTACCCGGCGTGCGTGGCGGGGGTGCTGGCGCTGGGGGTGGCGTTCCTGCTGGGGGTGGTGGTGCCGAAGTTCTCGCGGATGTTCGAGTCGCGCGGGGTGGACCTGCCGTGGCTGACGAAGGTGATGGCGGGGGCGGGGGATGCGGTGGCGGGGTGGTGGTGGCTGATGCTGGGGGGTCTGGCGGTGGGGTATTTCGCGGTGCGGAGGTACGCGCGGTCGGCGTCGGGGGGCGAGCGCGTGGACCGGCTGCTGCACCGGCTGCCGGTGGTGGGGCGGCTGATGACGGGGCTGGCGATCAGCCGGTTTGCGCACGTGCTGGGGCTGAGTCTTTCGTCGGGGCTGGGGTTGATCGAGAGCCTGGACCTGGCGTCTCGCGCGGCGGCGCGGCCGATGCTCCGGGCGGACGTGGAGCGGATGATCGAGCAGGTGCGCGGGGGCGGGCGGCTGTCGGAGGCGCTGGCGCGGGGGCGGTACATCACCGGGTTCACGCGGCGGATGCTGACGGCGGGGGAAACGTCCGGAGAACTGCCGCGGATGTGCACGGTGGTGGCGCGCCAGTACGACCGGGAGACCTCGCACCTGGCGCGGAGCGTCGCGACGGTGATCGAGCCCTTCCTGGTCGTGGCGATTGCCGGGGTGGTGCTGGTGATCGCGCTGTCGATCTTCCTGCCGATGTGGGAAATGGTGAACCTGATCCAGTAAGTGTCCGACGGGCGTGTGTGGCGTCCGGCGGGTGATGGTTGTTCGTGGGAAGTGTGTCCTGATTCGGGACGGCAACAGCAGCAGAGGAGGCTTGACTATGACCTTGACTCGGAATCGGCAATGGCAGTCGGCGTTCACCCTGATCGAACTGATCGCGGTGATCATCGTCCTGGCGATCCTGGCGGGCGTGGCGGTGCCGCGGTACTTTGATTACACGGACCGCGCCCGGACCTCGGCCCTGCAGGGTTCGCTGGGCAACATCCGCTCGGCGATCCAGAACTTCTACGCGAACTCGGCCATCAACGGCACGCCGGCCTACCCCACCCTCAATCAGCTCATCGCCACCGGCACGGTGCTGCAGGACCAGTTCCCGCAGAACCCGTACAACAACCTGGCCACGGTGAGCTCGGCCACCGCCAACGACTGGACCAACCGGACCGTCGCGGGCAACGCCGGCTGGCGGTACTACGTGGACAACTCCACGACCCCGCCGGTGTACGGCTTCTACGCCAACTCGACCGCGGCGACCACGGTTTCCAACCCGGCGGGCAACGGCCAGTTGAACGCCAACCAGCTCTGAGCGTGCTGATGGAGTGGCGTGCCGGGAACGGCACGGGTTGATGCCGAGCCGTCGCCGTGGTTGAGCCGCGGCGACGGGTTTGCGTGGCGGGGTCGGTGCGCATGCGGCGGAGGGATGGTGCATATGCGGACGGGACGTCCTCCAGCGTGGCGGGGCGGTGGACGGCGCGTGGGGCGCCGGCGTGGTGACGTGGCCCGGGGGTTCACGCTGATCGAGCTGCTGGCGGTGCTGGTGGTGCTGTCGATCGTGTCGGCGGTGGCGGGGGGCTCGCTGCGGACGCTGGGACGGCAGCGCGAGGCGGCGGGGGCGCAGCAGGTGCAGCGGGACCTGACGTACGCGCGGCAGCGGGCGCTGACCGACGCGCTGGGGACGTGGGTCGTGTTTGACGTCCAGGCGCAGGCGTACACGCTTCGCGCCGACGTGCGGGCGACGCCGGGGCTGAACGCGTCGGTGCCGATGGTGGACCCGGCGCGCGGGACGGCGTTCGTGCAGCGGCTGGACTACGCCGACCTGCGCGGGGCGCGGCTGGTGAGCGTGTTCTTCGACGGGACGGCGGCGGTGGGGTTCGACCGGCTGGGGCGGCCCGTGCTGACCGGCGGCGCGCCGCTGGTATCGCCGGGCCGGGTGACGATGGCGGGCGGGTGGGAGGTGTCGGTGGAGCCCGAGACGGGGCTGGCGGGCCTCCAGACGGGCGGGGGTGGCCCGTGATGACGATGGGGAAGGTCAAGGACGCGGGCCACGTGCGTGCGGGCACCGTGCGCCGGCGCCGCGGCGCGTTCACGCTGATCGAGGCGGTGATCGCGCTGGTGGTGCTGGGTGTTGCGGTGCCGCCGATGCTGGTGGCGGTGAAGGACGCCTCGTCACGCCGTGCGGACGTGGTGCTGGCGTCGCGGGCGCGGTGGCTGGCGGCGGAGCGGCTGGAGGACGTGCTGGCGGACCGAGCCAGCGCGACGCGCGGGTACGGGTACGTGATCGCGGGGAACTACCCGGCGGAGGCGTCGGTGGCGGGGTATGCGAACTTCGCGCGTTCGGTGAGCGTGGTGGAGACGGGGCCGAACTTTGCCCCCGGGACGGGGTTGAAGACGGTGACGGTGAGCGTGACGTGGCGCGACGGGCGCGGGCGCCCGCGCACGCTGAACCTCTCGAGCGTGGTGACGGACTACACGCCATGACGCGACGACGGACCACCAACCCGGGATCGCCGGCGCGGCGGCGCGGCTTTACGCTCGTGGAGGCGATCTCGACGCTGACGATCGTCGGGGTGCTGGGGTCGGTGGCGTCGACGACGATCTATCGCGCGGTGGACGCGTTCAGCCTGGGCGCGGTGCGGGCGCAGCTGCACACCGAGCTGTCGGCGGGGATGGACCGGCTGGTGCGCGAGCTGCAGGCGATCCCGGCGACGGTGGTGCAGGGGCAGGTCGGCGCGCTGATCGAGGCGCTGGAGCCGACGGACCTGACCTTCGGCGGCGGGCGTCGGCTGTACCTCAAGGGCGACGGGCTGTACCTGTGGGACAATGCCTCGGGCGAGGGGCTGCTGGTCTCGGGGGTGACGTCGCTGGTGTTCGCGGGGTTTGATGAGTCGAACGCGGCGCTGGGCTCGTCGCTGAGCGGGGCCCAGGCACGGGCGGTGCGGCGCGTGAGCGTGACGATCAGCGCGGGCCGCGCGGGCGTGACGGAGACGATCCGCACGCGGGTCTTCCCGCGGGGGCTGGTCGCGGGGGCGGGCTCATGAGCCGCGCGAGCGTTCGCCCGGTCGGGGCCCGGCGGGGCACGGTGATGGTCGTGGCGATCATCGTGCTGGTGGTGCTGCAGCTGGCGGTGGTGACGGCGATCCTGGGCGGCTCGCGCGACCAGGACCTGACGTCGCGCCGGATCGACGCGGCGCGGGCGGTCTACGCCGCGGAGGCGGGGCTGAACGTCGCGCTGCGGGAGATCGCGCTGTACGCCGACGAGAGCGGGGACGGGGTGATCGGCTCGATCGGCGCGGGGCAGTTGGCGGGCGGGCTGCAGATCTCGACGGCCAGGGTCGCCGCGGAGAACACGATCAACGGGGCCGATCACCGCGTGGTGGTGACGGCCGAGTCGGGGAGTGCTCGGCGCACGATCGAGGCGGTGGTGCGGCGGACGGCCGGGAGTGGTGAAGCCGCGATCCCCGGGCTGTACGCGGAGTGGTACGACCTGGGGGCGGCTCATGCCTCGCTGGCGACGGTGCCGTGGCACCAGGGGCCGACGCACGCGGGGCCGGTGCCCGATCTGCACTTCCCGGTGGCGTCGCAGGGGGCTCGGGCGCTGGGGGGCGCGGCGACGAACTGGGCGGTGCGGTTCACGGGGCGGATCACGATCCCGGCGTCGGGGTCGTGGACCTTCGCGACCACGAGCGACGACAACTCGGTCCTGATCATCAACGGGACCAGGGTGGTGGAGAACGACTTCCAGCAGTCGATGACGCGGCGCACGGGGACGATCACGCTGACGGCCGGTCAGCACGACCTGGAGGTGCAGTGGATGCAGGGCTCGGGGCAGCACGGGCTGATCGCCGAGTGGCAGGGGCCGGGCGTGCCGAGCCTGACGGCCATCCCGTGGACGGCGTTCGCGCACGAGGAGCCGATGGCCACGACCTCCGCCTCGTCGCTGCGCCTGGATGGGTGGGCGCTGGCCTCGCGCCCGGCGAACTTCGCGGCGATCAACTTCAACGCCCCGCCCTCGGCCAGCGTGGCGATCAGCCACATCAACATGCCCTCGGCCAGCGTGGCCCGCTGGCCCGGCGGGCCGACGACGAACTTCGCGGTGCGGATCACCGGCGCGATCACGATCCCGACCTCGGGCGCGTGGGAGCTGGGACTGACGTCGGACGACGGGTCGCGGCTGATCTTCAACGGAACGACGATCGTGAACATGGATCGCCACCAGGGCATGACCTATGGCGGCGCGACGGTCAACGTGGCGGCGGGGACGTACCCCATCGAGGTGCTGTGGTACCAGGGCAACGGGGGCAACGGGCTGATCATGCGCTGGCGTGCGCCCGGCGGGCCGCTGGAGCCGGTGCCCGCGTCGGCGTTCGCGGTGCCGGGGTCGCAGGACCTGCTGCCGGTGTACGCCCAGATCGCGGTGGACGACCAGATCAGCATCCCCGGCGTGAACTCGGGCAATGCCTCGTTTGTGGATGGGTTTGACGCGCTGCGTGGTGCCTACGGCGGGAACAACAAGAACCTTCCCGTGCGCATGGCCACGAATGCCACCGCGGCGGGGCGGTGGACGATGTCGGGGCGGGCCACGGTGTACGGCGATGCGCGGGTCGGGCCCGGCGGCAATCCGAACAGCGTGATCGCGTTGTCGGGCCAGTCGTCGATCACGGGGACGCGGACGGCCGCCCCGGTGCGCTCGCTGGTCGTCGCGGCATTCCCGCCGCCGAACATGCCCGCGTCGTCAGGGTCGGTCAGTTACAGCAGTTCGGCGACGATCAACTCGAACCGGCGGTTCGCGTCGCTCTCGCTTTCGGGGCAGGGGACTGTGCTGACGATCGACGGCGACGTGACGATCCAGGTTGACAACGACGTGACGATCGGGAGCCGGTCGGAGATCCAGGTGAACCCGGGCTCGCGCCTGCGGATGTACGTGGGCGGGTCGTTCACGATGTCGGTGCGGGCGATGCTCAACACACGGACGGGTCTGCCCGATGCGTGCTGGATCTTTCAGAACTCGGACCCGGGCAAGGACTTCACGCTGGACAATGATGCCGTGGCCGTGGCGCACATCCGCTCGGCGCGCGGGCTGCTGACGGCAGCGAGCACGGCCAGCGCGGGGCACTTTCACGGAACGTTCCGCGGACGCGGGTTCACGCTGTCGGGGACGCACCAGGCGCACCTGGACGTGTCGGTGCCGGGCGGGTCGGCGGGTGGCGGGGGCGGTGGGGGTGGGGGTGGGGGCGGGGGTGGGGGCGTGGGGGGTTCGATGACGGTGCTGTCGGTGGGCGACGGGCCGTGATGGGGGCGTGAGATCGTGAGGAGCGCCCGATAAGCGGGCGTGGGGACGGGTGAAGGCCAGAGCGAGTCGCTGGGGAGCGCGGGATGTCGGCAAGGTGGGAGCGTGGATCGCCGATGCTGATGAGTGGATGGCGGCGCGGGGTGTGGGGGCGCGGCCGGCGGAGCAGGGGAGCAACCAGGGATGGCGCAGACACCGCAAGTCATCGTGCACCTTTCGGGCGACCGGCTGACGCTGGGGGTGCTGCGTGCCGGAGAGGTCGAGACGGTGCGGAGCGCGCCGGTGCGGGGGATCACGGAGCCCGCGGCCTGGGCGGGCGCGGTGGAGGGGGCGGGGGCGGTGCTGGGGGCGATGGTCGAGCAGGTGGGGGTGCGCGGCGCGTCGGTGTGCGTGGTGTACGCCAGCCCGACCGACACGGCCGGGGTGTTCGCCTATCCGCTGACGCTGCGTACGCCGGCGGCGGGTGGTGAGTCGCTGGCGTCGGTGCGTGAGCAGGCCAAGCTTCCGCCCGACCAGGGCGCGGGCGACTGGCAGGTGCTGCACGTGGACCCGCACCCCGAGGGCGAGCGTAACGGGGCCTCGCGCCGGCACGTGCTGGCGGCGGTGGACACCGACGCGGCGTGCGAGCAGATCGAGCGGATGGTGGAGGGCGCGGGGCTGCGCGTAAGCCAGTGCGTGCCGGAGCACGCGCTGATGTACCAGAGCGCGGTGGACGCGGTGCTTGCGGGTGACGAGGCTGGCACGCGGATCGTTGTGCGTCTGGGGGAGCGCTCGTCGGTGCTGGCGGCGGCGACGGACGGGCGTCTGCGTGCGGTGCGTCCGCTGTCGGTGGGGCTGAGCCACCTGGTCGAGGCGATCGCGCGTCGCGTGCGCGCCGCTGCGGGCGACCCGCTCCTGGGCGCGGCGCCGGAGAGCGCGGGCGAAGAGCCGGCGCTGGCGCTGCTGCGGGCCCACGGCATCCCGACACCTGATCAGGTGATCGACGCGTCGCGCGGCCTGAGCGGGCAGACGCTGCTGCCGCTGCTGATGCCCGTGCTGCAGCACCTGGCCCTGGAGGTGCGGCAGACCATGCGTTTCGGCCTGGGCGACGCGGAGCGCGCCGCGGCGCGGATCAGCATCACCGGCCCGGGCGCGGCGGTGCCGGGGCTCGACCGGGTGCTGGGGCAGGTGCTGGGCGGGACAACGACGGTGGTTTCGTCGCCGTTGGCGTCGGCGCAGGTGTCCGCGGGCGACGCCCCGCCGCGGGTGGACCTGGGGTGGCGGGCGATCCCGGTCTGCCGTCTGAACCTGCGGTCGAGGCGCGCCGAGGCGCGGCTGACGGCCCAGCGCGTGCGCACGGGGCTGACGGTCGGCACGCTGGCGTCGCTGGCGGGTGTGTGCGTGCTGTGGGGCGTGGCCGAGTCGGAGGTGCGGACCGAGCGGCAGCACCTGGCGGCGGTCTCCGCGCGGGCGACCGAGGCCGATGAGACCGCGGCGCTGGCGCTGCGGGCGCGCCGTGCCGAGTCGGCGTGGTCGGCGGTGCGCGAACGGCTGGGCGAGTCGCTGGGGCGGCGAACGGACCACGGCGCGGTGCTGCGTGAACTGGGCGAGTCGCTGCCGCCGGAGGCGCGGCTGACGCGAGTCGAGTTCAACGCGGGCGCCTCGGGCCCGACACCCGACCAGGTGCAGGGGGTCATCGTCGGCTATCTGCCCGCGAACCCGGACGGCGACTTTGCCTCCTCCCTGAGCGCGATCGTGGCGTCGCTGGGCGCTTCGCCGGTGTTCGAGGGTGTGCGGCTCGGCCCGACCGGGCGCGCGCGGGAACGCACGCAGGACGTCCACCGCTTCGAACTGGCGCTGAAGGCCGCGACGCTGGCCTGGCGCTGGGACGGGCGTGTGCCTTCGGCGGCGGGCGGGGGTGGAGCGGGTCCGACGGCGGGGATTGACCCCGCGGGAGGTGCGCGGTGAACCACGAACAGCACCGGAGTTACCGATCGCTCGGCGCGCACCTGGTCATCGGGGCGGGGCTCTGCCTTGGCGTGTACGCGATGCTGGTCTCACCGGCGGAGCGGGAACTGGTCGACCTGCGGCGTCGCAGCGCCGAGGCGAGCGTCCGGGTCGAAGCGGTGGACAGCGGGCGTGAACGCGATCGTGCGACGGCGGCGCTGGAGCGTGTCACGGGCGAGGTCGAAGCGGCGGCGGAGGCGGGGCGCCTGGCCGGTGATGAGGCGGGGCTGCTGCGCGCGGTGATGGACATGGCGCGGGCTTCGGACGTGGTGATCGAACAGGTCAGCCCGCTGGCGCCGCGGAGTGTCGCGGGGCGCGGGGCGTCGCCGGTGGCGCCGGTGCCCGGGGGGGCGGCCGGTGCGCCGGGATCGGGCGATGAGGACGAACCGATCGGCGTTGAACTGCACCGCACCGCCCTGGCGCTCAATGCGCGCGGGACGTTCGAGGACCTGGTGGTGTTCATCGAAGGGCTGGAATCGCGGCTGGGCCTGGCCGCGGTGCGTGCGCTGCGGTTCACGCCCGACGGCGTGCCGGGTTCGCGCCTGCTGATGGCCCAGATCGAGACCGAGCACGTCGGCCTTGCCCCGTCCACGCTCGCGGCGCTGCGCGCACGGCTCGGCCCGGGGGGTTCGGGCGTGCACGCGGCCCACCCGTGAACAGGACCGGGAACCCCCAGACCCAACGACCCTGAGAGGGCGCACCGCCATGACCAGTCACGACCAACCGAATCCGAACCCGGCCACGCCCTCTGCCGCGGGCGCGCCGGGCGCACGCCCGGCCGGCGGCGCGATGAGCGCCGGGCGTTCGATCTTTCTTCACGCCCTGTCGCCGCGGGCCCTTTCTCCGCATGCGCGCCGGAACCTGGCGCTGCTCGGGGCGCTGGTGGCGCCGGTGGTGGTGGTGCAGGCGCTGCGCGGGGTGTTCGGACCGGAGGGGCTATCGCCGGCCGCCTCGCACGCGGCGGTGGTCCCGGTCGAGGATGTGCCCGCATCGTCGCGCGTGCAGGAGCGTCCCGGTGAGGCGACGCTGCGCGGGTACCTGATGCGGCTGGACCGCGCACGCCCGGCACGATCGCCGATGGACAGCGTCGAGGCGGTGGCCGAGGCCCCGACCTTCACGCCCGACCCGGCGCCGATCGTGACCATCGCCCGGCCCAGCGGGCCCAGCGTGGCCCTGACCCTCTCGGCCGTCATGCGTTCTTCGAACGGGACCATGGCCGCGATCAACGGGCGGGTGTACGGCGTGGGCCAGTCGATCGAGCCGGGGTGGGTGGTTGCGGCGATCAACGCCGACGACCTGTCGGTGACGATCCACGGGCCTGACGGCCAGGAACTGACGTTGTTCCGTGCGAGGTAATCGTGGGAGGCTCGGTGGTGGAGATCGGGCCGCGCATCCGCGCCATGGGTTGAGTTACGCCGCGGCGGGGAGCGGCAGCGCGCCGGTGGCGGCAGGACGGTCGTGGCGCAGGGCCAGGACGGTGACGTCGTCGGCGCGGTGGAGCGAGCCGGCCCGGGAGTCGATCGCCAGCGAGAGGGCCATCAGGGCATCGTCCAGCGTCTGATCGGGGGCGAGGGCCTCGGCGATGCCGGAGCAGAAGGTGGCGTCGGGGGTGAGCTGGTCAGTCACGCTGCGCCCGGCGCCGAGTGCGGCCTCGAGGCCGTCGGTGTAGACCGCCAGGACCTCGCCTGGCGCGAGGGTGAGGCGCACGCGCTTGAAGCGGGCGTCGTCGAAGACGCCCAGCAACGGCCCGTCGAGTTCGACGCGCCGTGTGTTCCCCTCGGCCAGAAGTAGCGGGTGGGGGTGGCCTGCGCCGGAGAGGTCGAGTGTGCCGTCGCGGGTGTCGAGGACGCCGCAGAGCGCGGAGGCGAAGCGCATGGCCTGGCTGGGGTGTCGGAGCATCTCGGCGTTGAGTCGTGCGAGGGCCTCGGCGGGGTGGAGGATGGTGTAGCCGCCGGGGGTGATGTCCTTCATGACCAGGCCGTGGGCGAGGATCATGGCGGCCATGGCGGCGCGGACGCCGTGGCCCATGGCGTCGGCGATCATAAAGCCGAGGCGGTGCTCGTCGAGCCGCTGGACCTGGTAGATGTCGCCGCTGACGTGCCAGAGGGGCTTGAAGAGCGCGGCGAAGCGGAAGGGGCCGACCTCGGGCATGCGCCGCGGGAGCAGGTCGCGCTGCATGCGAGCGGCGACGTGGAGTTCCTCGTCGACACGGCGGATCCATGCGCGGGCGCCGGCCTGCAGACGGGAGGCGACGGCCAGTTCACCCTCCAGGTCGCGCAGGCAGCGGGCCGCGCGGGCGAGGCCGCAGAGCACGCCGGCCAGCGTGCGCTCGCAGGCGGTGCGGTCCTGGACCATGAGGCCGGCCTGTTCGAGCCGCGTCCGTGCGGCCTCGGAGGGCGTGTGCAGCAGGGCCACGCCTGTGCGCCCGGCTTCGCGGATCACCGCCGCGGCGCGCATGAGGCCGGCCAGGTCGGCGGGCGCATCGGCCAGCAGGAGCACGGCGCAGGAGCGCTCGACGAGCAGGCGCACGTCCATGCGTTCGTTCAGGTCGCTGAGGCGCACGCCGCGGACCGCCGGGCGGGCCTGCCCCGCGGGCCAGACCGGGCCGACGCGTTCAGCCCACCACCCCGCGGCCGCGGCGGGTGAGCCGGGCGTGGCCAGCAGAATCTGCGGCTCATCGCCGGCGCGCCGGGATGGCGCCTGCGGTGTCGATCTGTCATCTGGAGAAGTCATGCGGGCCCGAGGATCGATATCGACGCGCCGGGACGTGCGCTTGACCGTCGCCGCCGAGCGGGTCGGACGCTGGCCCCGATAACCCTGGGAGCGGGGCGTGGGGGGGTGGGGGCGTGGGGGGGGGGGGGGGGCGATGGGTCAGGCGCGGCTCGACTCGCCGCGCCCGGACTGGCCTCGGCTCGGCTGGGCATGGCTCGGCTGGGCATGGCTCAACTGGGCATGCCGTGCGAGGTACTCGGCGACGGCGATCACCACCGTCGCGTGGCTCCAGGTCAGGGGGCTGACGCTGATGGGCTCGCCGGTGTGGGGGTTGAACTGCTCGGCCAGGACGCCCGATGGTGCGGCGCGGTCGGCGGCCCACTCCAGCAGGTCCATCGCGGGGCGGAGGTCGTCGAGTGAACGGGCGGTGGCGATGTGGTGCTGGGCCTGCCAGAGTGTGCAGATGAGCCAGGGGTTGCCGGGGACGTTCTCCAGGTCCTCGCGTTCAACCTGGTGGTAGTAGTCGTTCTCGTAGCGGGCGCAGCCGCCGACGTCGGTCTTGACCCAGAGGCGACGGCGGATGGAGTCCATCTCGGCGATGACCATGGGGTCGTCGGGCGGGAGGGCGCCGAAGGCGAAGAGGGCGAAGTTGGCGCTGTCGCGGGTCATGTCGCGCTCGTAGTGGTCGACGCCGCCGTCGGGGCGGTAGACGGGGCGGGCCATGCGGGCGAAGCAGCCCTTGTCGGGGTCCCAGAGGTGGGCGCGGAGGGCTTCGCTGATTTCCTGGGCGGCCTTGAGCCAGTAGGCGGCGCGCTTGACGTCGCCGAAGTCGACGGCGAAGGCGGCGGCGGCGCGGAGGCCGGCGATGGTGGCGGCGACGGTGAAGGTGTGGACGCCGCGGCGCTCCTCCCAGAGGTCCCAGGAGGGCTTGGGGAGGCCGCCGAGGCTGGCGGGCCCGGCGGGGGCACCGGCGGGGTCCTTCTCGCGGAACTCGGCCATCCACTTGGCGCACTGGACGATGAGCGGGGTGTAGAGGGGCTTGATGAACTCGACGTCGAGGAAGCGCTCGAAGTGCTTGCGGAGGGCCCAGACGACCAGGGCGGTCTCGTCCTGCTGGATGGGCAGGACCTTCTGCCCGTCGATGATCCAGGGGTGCCAGGAACTGGCCAGGCGTCCCTCGGGGGTGTACTTGTGGAGGAAGAAGCCGTGCTGAGTGACGGTGCGCTGGCAGAAGCGGAAGAAGGCGCGCGAGAGTTCGCTCTGGCCGGTGAGGACCAGGGCGGTGGCGACCAGGGCGCCGTCGCGCGGCCAGCAGTAGGAGTAGTGGTCGCCGGCAAAGTGGGTGATGTCGGTGTCATTGGCGGCGAGGATGGCGCCGCGGTTGTCGACCTGGGTGCGCATGATGAGCTGGCTGGTCTCGAAGAGCCGCCGGACGCGCGGGGGGAGCGGGTCGAGGTTGTGGTGCTCCTTGCTGACCCAGAGTCGCCAGTAGGCTTCGGTGCGCGAGAGGAACTTCTCGGGGGTTCGGAGGCGGATCTGGTCGTTGACGCGCCGGATGTCCTCGTAGGTGTGCCCGCAGGCGAACCAGAAACTGGCGCTGGTGGTGCCGCCGGCGGGCAGGTCGAGGTTGAAGCCGATGGTGGCGTCGACGGAGCCCTGGCTGATGGCGTTGCGACCGAGCACGCCGTCCTCGGCGTCGCGCCAGGTGCCCTCGGCGTTGCCGATGCGCTTGGTGCCGATGGCCCAGTGGTCGATGCCGCAGGCGCGCTCGGTGCACCCGTTCACGAGGAAGTAGAACTCGCCCTTGTAGATGACCAGCGAGGCGGACTCGGGGTCGTAGTTGGCGGTGTCGCCGACGGGGTTTTCCTGGATGGACAGGTCGACGTGGAAGAAGAGGCGGACGTCGCGGCGCGCGTCGGCGCCGCTGAGGTCGCGGACCTCGACACGGCGCAGCCAGACCGGCTCGTGCATGTCGACCGCGTCGTGGCAGGTCAGTTCCAGCGCGAGTTTCTCGTGGCGGAGTTTGACCTGGCTCACGAGGGTGCCGGGCTTGTAGCCCAGGTCACGCGTCCACTCCGGCTCCTCGACCCACGCCAGCGTGCCGTCGCACCAGACCCCGAAGCGCTGCACGTGCCCGGCGGTGTGGTTGTACCGGCCGACGCGCGGCCAGTAGATGTCGCGGGCGCGGTAGGTCTGGTCGAAGGTGACCAGCAGGTCGCCGTTGCCGAGGGGGATGTCGCGGGGCATACCCCAAGGTAGCCGCCGGGGGCGAGGCGTGTGGAACAGGACGGGCGCGGTGGCGCGCCGGATCGAGGCCCGGGTTTATCCGGGATCAGGGGCGTGGGGCGGGGTCGGACCGGCCCGGGGAAGCCCCGTCGACGGGAACCCCCAGCAGGCGGAGGAAGGCCGTCTCGGCCTGGGAGTAGCGGTCGAGGGATTCGCGGACGCGCCGAGACCAGGTCTCGACGAAGCGCTGCTCGTCGGGGGTGCGGTCCTCGGGCGCGCGAGCGGCGGCGGTCTGCATCTGGGCCAGGGTCTGGACGGCGCGGTTGAGATCGCCGGCGGCCTCGGCGTAGCGGCGTGCGGCGTCGAAGAGCAGTTCCTGCTCCAGTTCGCGCTTGCCGGGCTGGTAGAGCAGACGCCACGGGGCCCGGCGCACCTCGACGAGCGTCAGTTGGAGCTGGTCGGAGGCCAGGCGGAGATTGGCGAGCGTTTCGCGCAGGGTTTGGTCGTTGTCGCGGAAGATGGCGCGGGCGCGGTCGGCGGTGTCGGCGGCCGACTCCAGGCCCCGGTCGAGTTTGGCCAGGGCGTCGGTGAGCTGGCGGTAGGCGTCGGTGTTGAGTTTGTCGGAGAGTTGCTCGGCGTTGCGGACGAAGGCGCGGATGCCGTCGCGGGCCTCGTCGACCTCACGCTGGAGCGAGCCGATGAAGCCCCGGGCGTCGTCGAGGGCGCCGTTCAGGCGGCGTCCCGCGTCGTTGGCGGAAGCCATGAACGTGTCGATCTGGGCCTGCCACTGGGGCACCTTGTCAGCGGTGGAACTGGTGGCCCGACGGACGTCGTCGGCGGCGTCCTGGAGGGTGCGGGTGAAGGTCCCCAGGTCCTGCTGGAAGGCGGCGAAGACTTCGTCGGCGCGCCGCGTGATGCTCTCGCCCGAGGAGGCGATGCTCCGGAACGACTTGAGGATGTCCTGCACCTGCTCGCGCTGCTCGGGGCCGAACCCCGCCTCCGCGAGGATCGACGGCGGGGCCAACTGGCCCAGCAGCACGCCCTCCGGCGCCAGCAGGTCGGGGGCGGAGCCCAGGGACGTGAAGTTGATCCAACCGGAGCCGCCCAGGAGCGGGCGCTGCAGGTAGGGCACCGCGTCGGTCCGCAGGGGCACCGCCGAGTCGATGCGGACACCGGTGATGATCTCCATGCCGCCGGGGACGTTCGGGTCTGGGAAGGTCTGGATGCTGGTGACGCGCCCGCGGGTGATGCCGCCGACCTTCACCGCGGAGCCTTCGGTGAGGCCTTCGACGCCGTCGGTGAGGGTGAACCGGATGACGTAGTCGTTCTTGGGGGTGAGCAATTCGCGGAGGCCGGCCAGGAGGAGCGCGGAGAAGACAAACCCGGAGATACCGAGGAGGACGAAGACACCGGCCCAGAAGTTGGTCAGACCCGATCGTGTGGACATAGTGCAGGCGGCGGGTGCGGGGTTGGGGTTGCGGCGCGGCAGGTTCCGAACGCGTTCAGCCTATGCGGGAGCGGGGCGCCGCGTCGGAGTCCACGCCGGAGCGGTGCGTGGGCGTGGGCGTGGGCGGGTGGGCGTTCGATGAGGGTGGTCAGGAAGCGGGCTTGCGTGTGGCCTCGACGCTGGGCGTGCGGACCAGCGGTTCGGCGCCGGCGAGCAGGTCGTCGGCGAACTGGGTGGTGGACTTGCGCGCGGTGATGGGCCCGTCGGGGTCGCCCCGCAGAAACTGGCGGATGATCTGCTGTTCCGGCGGGAGCACATCGCTGCGGTCGTGGGGGGTGCGCCGGAGTTGATCGAACCAGTCACGCTCGGCGACGGCCAGGGCGCGGCCCTTGTCGAGCATCACCATGCGGTCGGCGATCGTGAAGGCTGAGTCCATCTCGTGGGTGACCACAACGGAGGTGACGCCCAGGCCGCGGGTGAGGTTGATGATGAGGCGGTCGATCTCGGCGCTGGTGACCGGGTCGAGGCCGGCGGAGGGCTCGTCGTAGAAGAGGATCTTGGGGTCCAGGGCCATGGCGCGGGCCAGGCCGGCGCGCTTCTTCATCCCGCCGGAGATCTGCGAGGGGTACTTGTCGGCGTGCTCGCGCAGGCCGACCATCTCGAGTTTCATCTTGACCTGGATGTCGATGATCGAACGCCCGAGGTTGGTGTGCTCTTCCAGCGGGAGGGCCACGTTCTGGGCGATGGTCATGGAGTTGTACAGCGCGCCGGACTGGAACAGGATGCCGAAGCGCTTGCGCACGTCGTCCAGACCGGTCTCGTCCAGGGCGTGGATGTCGCGCCCGAACAGGCGGATGGACCCCGCCTCGGGGCGGAGCGAGCCGATCATGCAGCGCAGCAGCGTCGATTTGCCGCACCCCGAGCCGCCCATGATCACCACCGTCTCGCCGGGGAAGACCTGCAGGTCGATCCCGTCCAGCACGGTGCGCCCGTCAAAGCGCTTGACCAGCCCGGCGACCTCGATGATCGGCTGCGGCGGCGTGGGGACGGCCGTGCCGGGGGTGGCCAGGGGCATGGGGGGCGTAGGGGGGGGTGGGGGGGGCGGGAGGGGTGGGGGGGGTGGGGGGGGTGGAGTCGATGGAGGGATGGACACGGGTGGAGTCATGGACAACATCTCGCAGCGCTCGCTCGGCCGAGCGCCTACTCCCCTCACTCAGGGATGGCCGGCAGGCGAGGCGGGTCAACCGGTGGCGGTGGACACGGACGGCCCGCTCCGGCAGATATCGGCAGGAGCATACCCGGGATCTGGAGCCGTGCCGTGCAGTGTGGCCATTGGCCCTCCGGGGGCAATAGCCCTGTGCGGGAGAGGCGTGCAGGACGGCGGTGGGAAAGAGCAGCCCGCGACGAGGTCAACCGGGGGGTGGTGATAGCGGGGCAGCGGCATCGGGCTCGGGCTGGGGCGGGGGTTGGATCTGCGGAGCGGGGGGTGAGGGGGGTGGGGGGGGTGGGGGGGGTGGGGCTGGGGCGGGCGGGGTGGCGTTCGGCGGGCGTGATCGGAGCAGGACCCGCGCGCCGGACTCGGTGACCAGCAGCACGTTGTAGAGGTTGCCGGAGAACGGGTCGACTCCCGCCGGGGTTTCGAGGGCCAGGTAGAGCACGCCGACGCCGCGGGTGAAGCGCACGACCACGGGGAACTGCGTGGGCCCGCCGAGGTGCTCCAGGTCGGCGGGGGTGACGGGGTTCCGCGAGATCGCCCCCAGATAGGTGGTCATGGCGTCCCAGAGGCCGACGGGCGCGCTGACGAAGTCGCCGACGGCGGCTCGCGTGGAGACGCCGAGCCCGCGCAGGTCGTCGTCGAGCAGATCAGCGTCGGCGGAGCGGTGGAACAGCGCGCGGGCGGCGGTCAGGTCGTCGCGCTCCAGGGTGGTGAAGAGCGTGCGGGCCACCGTCGCGCCGGAGCGGAGCACCGACGAGACGCCGATGGCCATGCCGATCCACAGGCCGGTGACGATCAGCCCGACGACGATGCCCCCGATGGCCAGCCCGCGCCCGCCCAGGCGACCCTGCGAGCGCCCGATGAGGAACAGGGCCGTGGTCCCCAGCACGACCGCCAGCGCGCCGGTCATCGGGATGAAGCAGGTCAGGGCCAGGGCCAGGGAGAGGACGGCGGCGATGCTGAGGCGCTGCGGTACGGGGATGAGCGCCTCGGTGTGGTGAGCGTGGTGGGGGTAGTGGGAGTGGTGGTGGGGGTGGGCGTAGTCCGGGCGCTGGCCGGGCGCGGAGGCGGGCTCGTGCGGGGCGGTCATGGGGCAACGCTATGCGCCGGCGGCGGCGCCGAGGGCCCGGAACATCGGGCCCACCACGCCGGCGACGATCTCCGCCGCGCGGTCGGCCTCGTCGGGTGTGGTGTCGCGCCCGATGGAGAAGCGGATGGACCCGTGCGCCAGCGGCTCGGGGATGCCCATGGCCAGCAGCACCGGCGAGGGCTCCAGCGAACCGGAGGAGCAGGCGGCCCCGGCCGAGGCGCACAGCCCGCGCTCCGAGAGCGCCAGCAGGACGGCCTCGGCCTCCAGCCGCGGGAAAGCGATGTTCGTGGTGTTCCACAGGCGCCGGGCCGAGTCCGGGTCGGTGCCGGACTGCGCGCCGGGCATGTTGACGACGGCCTGGGGGACCAGGTCCTGCACGCGGTGCTCGAAGCGGTCGCGGACCTTCGCGCCGCGACGCATTCCTTCGGGGTCGGCCAGCCACCGGGCGGCCAGTTCCGCGGCGACCCCCGCGCCGGCGATGCCGGGGACGTTTTCGGTGCCGCCGCGTCGCCCCAGTTCCTGCGTGCCCAGCAGCACCGGCACGAGGCGCACACCGGGTCGCGCGTAAAGGAAGCCGACGCCCTTGGGCCCGTGGAACTTGTGCGCCGAGGCCGAGAGCAGGTCGGCGCAGAGTTCGCCGGGCGCGGGCGGGTGGTCGGGGTCGGGCGCGTGGCCGAGCAGGCGCGTGGGCATGCGACCGACCCACTGCACGGCATCCGTGTGGAACAGCGCCCCGGCGGCGCGGGCCATCGCGGCCAGGGCCGCGACGGGCATGATGGTGCCGGTCTCGTTGTTGGCCCACTGCACGCTCACCAGCGCGGTGCGCGCGTCGATCAGTGCGCGGGCGCCGTCGAGGTCGGGCGTGGCGTCGGAGCGCAGCGGGATCAGCCGCCGTTCGCAGAGCCCGCGCCGGGCCAGGTCGTCGATCACGTCGCGCACCGCGGTGTGTTCGACGCCGGTGGTAACGATGACGCGCCGGTCCTTCGGCGCTGCGCCCAGCGCGCCGCGGATGGCCAGGTCGATCGACTCGGTGCCCGAGGCGGTGAAGGTGATGGTGCGCGGGCGGACGCCGAGCAGGTCGGCGATGCGGCGCCGGGCGTTCTCGACCAGCGCGCGGGCCTCCTGCCCGGCGCGGTGGACGGAGGAGGGATTGTGCCAGGCGCGCTGCAGCGCCCCGGTGACCGCGGCGATGACCTCCGGGCCGGGGCGCGTGGTGGCGTTGTGGTCGAAGTCGATCACGGGGGATCGTAATCGGGGCGGCGCGCCGGCCGCGGGCCGGCCGCCGCGGAGCGATGGCGTGGCGCTGCAGCGGTGGGGTGGTGGTACGCTTGAGCATGGCGACCGGGGCGGTCCGTGGTGGCGATGAACTGGTGGCCGAGGCGCTGGTCAAGCGCTTCGGCGAGCGCGAGGTGCTGCGCGGGGTCAGCCTCAGCGTGCCGCACGGGGGGATCGTCGCGGTCGTGGGGGCCTCGGGCAGCGGCAAGACCGTGCTGCTGGACCACTTGACCGGGCTCATGACGCCCGATGAGGGCCGCGTGCTGGTGGCCGACCACGGTTCCGAGCCGGGGCCGGACGGGACCGCCCCGCTGGTGGACCTGGCGACGCTCGACGACGAACGGCTCGACCGGGTCCGTCTCTCGTGGGCGATCGTCTTCCAGCGCAACGCGCTGTTCAGCGGGACCGTGCTCGACAACATCGCCCTGTGGATGCGCGAGCACACGCCCCTGGACGAGGGGGAGATCCTCCGCCGGGTGCGAGAGAGCCTCGGCGCGGTGCAGTTGGACGTGGACGACGTGATCGACAAGGACCGCGACAGCCTCTCCGGCGGCATGGCCAAGCGCGTGGCGATTGCGCGGGCCATCGCGGTCGACCCCGTCGTCATCTTCTACGACGAGCCGACCACCGGCCTCGACCCGCGCGTCAGCGGGCACATCCACGACCTCATCCACGCCACGCACCACCGCCCGCGCCGCGACGGGCTGGCCCGCACCAGCGTCGTGGTCACCCACGACAAGGACCTGCTGCGGCGCATCCGTCCCACCGTGGTCATGATCGACGCCGGACGCATCGTCTTCAACGGGCCGTACGACGACTTCACCCGCTCCGAGGTGCCCGAAGCGGTCGAGTACCTCCGCCAGATGCCCGTGCTGCAGAGCCGTACCGAAGGTCCCCGCGGGCGTGGATGACCGCGATCGTTCATCCAGTGTGGTGGCGGGGGCAGAGGATCTGCTCTTTTCCGTATCACAGCACGGCGGAGCGGTCTGCGACGAATGCGGCCGTGTCTGCCTGTGATCGGAGGTTGCCCATGAGTGCAGCGGATGTACGCGATCCCGTGCGGCCCTGGAGCAAGTGGCGCATCCTTCTCACCGGTGCGGTGATCGCCTGGGCACTGGTACTGCTCACATCAGCGGGCTATGTGCGACTCTTTGGCCTCGGCGGTCTGCGTCTGGTTACTGCCGAGACGGTGTTCGCGGTCGCGGTGTTCGCGTGGGGTGCGACGGTGCCGATGCTGGCAATATTGCAATATGTACCATGGGAGTGGCGATTCAGGCATATCCAGACCGGGATGCTCTCCGTCGGCGGCGGTGAGAGCGAGGGCCACGTCATGCTCGCCACGGCCATGGTGCCCGGCCCGTCGTTCTCGCTGTCCGGACCGAAGGACGGGACGCCCTCGGGGATCTCGCTGAACCCCGGGCCGGTGGGCGCGGGGCTGTCGCTCCATTCGAGCGGGAACCTCTCGGGTATCAGCCTGGGGTGGGCGGCCCACGGGCAGGGGGCGCTCTGGCTGACCGACCGCACGACGGGCACGACCGCATGGTCCGTCCGTCTCGACGCGGACGGCCGGGCGGTGGTGCGCACCGGGCCGGAAGCCGCCGTGCCGCTCGGTCGATAATCGTTCTCCTCCCCCACACACGTGTGTGTGGGGGGTGGGGGGGTGGGGGGGTGGGGGAGGTGGACGCACGCGGCGCGTGCGGACGGAGGGAGCGGGTTTGCGCGGGTTTCACGGCGGACCTGTGCGTGGAATGAACGGCTGCCCCCTCCGTCGGCGAAGACGCCGACACCACCCCCGCTGTGCGGGAGAGGATCTGAAGCGCGTTCCTGCGCGAAGCACTCAGGGGTGGTGGGGGGCGTTTGGCTGGTGCGGGTGATCGCGCTTGTAGCGGTCACCGAGCATGATGGCCCCGATGATGTCGTCGACGTGGGTGCCGGTGGCGTCGATCCCGTGCCCGGGGATGTGCAGGGCCGAGATCGTGCCGTAGCCCAGCCCCAGGTAGATGAGGGTCCAGGCGGTCAGTTCGGGCGAGAAGCGACGGCTGACGATGCCCGACTCCTGCGCCGCGCGCACCTCGCGTGCCAGCGAGGCCTGCAGCCCGGCGATGTGCTCGTGGATGGCCTTGCGGATGTCCGGGTCCTCGACTTCAGACATCGCCTGCACGATCACCCGGTACCGCAGGTGCCCCTTGAGGGTGACCATCGGGTTGGAGCGGATCAGCCGCATGATCCGCTCGGCCGGGTTGGTCAGCCCCTGCAGGCCCTGTTCCCACGCGGTGATCGTGTCCTCACCAGCCGAACTCACCAGTGCGATGAACAGGTCCTTCTTCGACTTGAAGTGCCGGTAGATGATCGGCTCGGAGACCCCGGCCGCCCGGGCCAGTTCCGCCGTGGTCGTGCCCGAGTAGCCACGCACGGCGAAGACCTTCGCGGCGGAGTCCAGGAGCTGAGCCTTGCGCTTGGCGGCCGGGAGTCTGGACATGGTGGCGATAAGGGCGGTGAAGGGCGGTGGGGGGAGTCGGGGCGAAGATGGTGAATACTAACCGGCGAGGCGTCGATGGGAAGAGCACGCCGGGCCGGCCGGGGCGCGCGGGCAGGGGTCTAGAATGGTCGGTACGTGTCGGGGCCGATGTGGTTTCGACCGGGCATGTGACGGTGAGTGTGGCGCGTCGTGGAGCCTGCCGGCCACGTAAAAAGCAGGCACAACACAGTTGCCAACAGCAACTACGCTCTCGCTGCCTAAGTGGTAGCGACGGCCGAGGGGTCGCGGCCCGACGACCTTTCAGGCCGAAACTTCGGGCTGGTCCGCCGGCGGGTTCCCGGGGAGGCGGACGAGATTTCACTGGGATCTAGGAACGAGGTCAGCCTGGCACGGGCGGGCCCGAACCGAATGCAAATCAGCGCCTACACGCGTAGAGGCGCTCACCCGACTGTTCCGGCACGGGGGTTCGATTCCCCCCGGCTCCATTGCTCGCCGATCTCCGGTGCCACCTTCTGGGCCCCCTTCCGGGCCACGGCCAGGGCGGGACTCGCTCGCCGAGCTCGCGCACCGCGCGAAGGTCCCGCGGTCACTTCCGCAGCGATGAGGCGTAGGCCGTCCGCCGTGTTCGGATCTGCCCGGCGTGATAGACGTTGTGCATGGTCATGATCCAGAAGAAGTGGGCGGCCGTCTTGCCGTGGCGGTTGTTGATCGGCTGATCGAGCTGCTCGTCGCTCAGGCCGCTGAGGCACTCGACCAGCAGCGCCTGGGCCCGCCGTGCCAGGTCGATCGCCCCGCCAAGGCCGGGGTGGCTACCGCGACCGAATCCGCTGCCGCACGGGAACTCCCACGGGATGCCCTCGGTGTCGCCCTCGGGCGAGACGCCGGGGTCCTCGGCGACCATGGGCACGCCGAACGCATCACGGCAGTAGACACTGGCCGACCAGGCGACGTGCCGGACGAGTTCGCCGATGCTCGGAGCCAGCGGGCCGGGACGCCAGTCGGCCTCCTGCTCGGTGACGCCCTCGAGCACGCCCATCAGCGTCATGTCCTTGCGGCCCTCGAACGACTGGGCCAGGTGATACAGCAGAATGTCGCGGGGCGTGAGCATGGGGAGGCTCGCGATGATGGTGTGCCCTCCAGCATATCGGGGAGGTCGTTGGGGTCGCGGTGAGAGGGGTGAGGGGTTGGATCGACGTGACTGACGCCCGACGATCGGTGATACTTCCGGCATGACCCCACGACTTGGCGGGCTGATCTTCCTGGCGATGTTCACGCTGGTGCCGGGGCTGTTCCTGGCGATCGGCCTCTCGATGATCCTGGCCGAGCGGGCGGTGCTGTCGCGGGCGGTGCCGGTGCCGGCGCAGGTGGTGGCGGCCGAGGTGGAGGCCACCACGACCAGGTCGGCATCGTCCGGGTCACGGGGGAGCACGACGCACGCCACCATGGTCTTTCTCCCGCGCGTGCGGTACCTCTACACGTACGACGGGAAGGACTACGAGGGGACGGCCGTCTACGCCACGGAGGTCGGGCAGGGCGACGCCATCCGCGCGGTGGAGGTCGTGTCGCGCTATCCGCCGGGCATGAGCGTGACGGCCTGGGTCGATCCACAGGACCCTTCACGGGCGTTCCTGGAGCGGGATGTCGACGTGCTCGGGTACATCTTCGCGATGTTCCCGATGATCATCCTGACGATCGCCGCGGGCGTGGGCCCGATCGTGCTGGGGGCGGGGCGTCCGCGTCCGCCGATGGAGGAGGGCGGCCCCGGGGGCGTGTGGTACCGGCTGCGCCCGTCGGCGACCGCGACAGGGAAGGTGCTGCACCGGGCGCTGGTGCTGGTGCCGCCGTCGGCGATGGTGGCGCTGGGGGTGTTCTACCTGACGGAGGCGTGGGGGAACATCGACGAGATCATCTGGGTGATGCTGGGGATCGGGGCGGCGATCTGGCTGGGCGTGCTGCTGGCGCTGCTGCACGCGGTGCGTGCCCTGACGCGGTGGGGCACGCCCCTGGCATGGATCTCGGTCCCGTCGCCGCGCCTGGGGGAGCCGTTCCGCGTGCGCGTGCGGGTGGGGGGTGAGGTCTCTTCGCCTTGGGGCGGCGGTACACCAGTGGGGGTCGAGCTGACCGCGTCGGAGACGACTCGGAGCGGCCAGTCGAGTACCACCCGCATGGGTGAGGCCGTGCCCGTGGCGGAAAAGCATGTGCAGAGCCACGACGGCCCCGAACTGGTCGCTCCCGTGACCATCCCGCCCGAGCGCCTGCCGTCGGCCGGCCGCGGGACGGGGTCCAAGTGCGACTGGTCGGTCTCGGTGAAGGTGGGCGAAGGGTTGGGCCGCGGGCATACCGCGTTCCCGATCACGGTGCAGGGAGAGTGAACGAAGGTCGGGCGTGGATCTGGAAGACGTGCAGTGCGCGGGCGAGGGGCAAGGAGCACGCTGGCGTTACGTCGGCCCTGCGGCCCCGAGCAGTTCGTCGGCCGCCGCGATCACGCGCGAGGTGTCGATGCGGTCGATGCGGCAGCGGTCGGGGTGTTCGTCGGCCACGAGTTCCGGCGGCATCGACGGGTCGGCGGTGAGGACGCGCTCGCGCGGCGCGGCTGAGCCGTCGTCCGCGTCGGGCAGCGTGGTCCAGCGCGGGTCGGTGGGGCCGAAGAGGGTGACGCACGGCGTGGCAAAGGCCGCGGCGATGTGCCGCGGGCCGGTGTCGTTGGTGATCATCAGCCGCGCGCGGGCGACCACGCCCTTGAGCGTGCCGAGCGTGATGCCCAGGTCGGGCAGGCAGGCGACGCGCTCGGCGTCGTCGGGGTGGTTCAGCCCGACCGCGTCGCGGATGATGCGCACCAGCGGCGCCTCGGGGGGCGAGCCGTTGAGCAGCACGCGCAGGCCGCGCGCGGTGATCAGGTGGTGCGCCACCGCCGCGAAGCGCTCGACGGGCCAGCGCTTGTCGGGGTTGTTGCCCCCGGGGTTGATGACCGCGAAGGGCTCGCCCTCGTGCACGCCGGCCCCGGTGAGCATCGCCGCCGCCGCGCGCTCCTGCGCGTCGGTCAGCGACAGTTCCGGGCGCGTGCCGACCATGGCGAAGCCCCTCCCCGACGTCCCCAGCGCCTCGCCGAGGCGCGGGGCCAGCGCCGCCGCCCGCTCACGGGCCGCCGGCTCGACCCGGAAGCCCGAGTCCGCCAGCACCCCGACCAGCCGCAGCGTCGCGCGCAGGTAGTACTCCACCGCCGGGATCGGCTCCCACCCCGGCGAGGCCCACGCCGGCACCGTCCGCCGCGGCGCCGACAGCCCGTGCGTCAGCAGCAGCCCGCGACCGTCGCGGTCATACCCCACCCGGATCGGGATCCCCGCCAGCCGCACCGTCATGGCCGTCGAGAACGAGTTGGGCAGCAGCAGTGCCGCGTCCGCTCGCGCGGGCTTGAGGCGAGAGGCGACCTTCGCCGGCCCCAGCAGGCTGCGAGCATCGGCCGTCATCACGTCGTCCACCAAGTCCGACCCCGCCAGCAGTTCGTCCATCCCCGCACGCCCCAGCCCCAGAATCACCGCCCCGGGCAGCGACTCGCGCAGCAGCCGCAGCGACGGCGTCGCCATCGTCGTGTCGCCCACCCACGACGGCAGCACCACCAGCACCCGCGCCGGGCGTGGCTCGCCCGCGCTCACGGCACGCGCTCCCGGCCCGCCAGGATCCGCTCCACCGCCTCGGGCAGGTCGCGGCAGTCCGCGCCCGCTTCACCGCCGGTGGCCAGCAGGAACGTGCGCGACGCGGGGATCCCCGCCGACCGCGCCGCCTCCAGGTCGCGCGGCTTATCGCCGACCGCCCATGACCGCCGCAGGTCCAGGCCCAGTTCCGCCGCCGCCGTCAGAACCATGCCCGGCGCGGGCTTGCGCCAGGCGTGCTCGAGCGCAAACCGCCGCACCGTGCCCGCCGGGTGGAACGGGCAGCAGTACACCCCGTCGAGCACCTGCGCGGGCGTGAGGTCCAGACCCGCGGCGCGGGCCTCCTCGGCCAGCAGCCGTCGCAGGCGCCGGTTCACGTCCTCCACGCGGCGCAGCGGGTACGCCCCGCGGGCCACGCCCCCCTGCGAGGTGTACACCACCACCGCCAGCCCCGCGGCTCGCAGCGCCGCCACCGCCCGCCCGACCCCCGGCAGCAGCCGCACAAGGTCCGGATCACCCAGGTCGCCGGGCACCGCCTGACCGCGCGTCGCGCCCATCGTGTCGATGAGCGTGTCGTCGCGGTCGAGAAACACACCGGCTCGCGCCGGGCTGTCCGTGGGCCCGTTCATGCGCCGAGGATACCGGGCCGGGCCGTCGCCCGGTGATGCCCGGTGATGCCCGGTGATGCCCGGTGATGCCCGGTTGATGCCCCGAGGGCTCGGCGCGCGCCGTTCAGGCGGTTCAGGCGTTCTCTGGAGTTCTCAGGCGTCCTCGGGGGGCATGATCAGCGCGCAGATGATGTACGCCAGGATCCCCGGCACCAGCGCGGTGAACACGGTGATGAGCGCCCAGACGATCCGGACGGCCGTCGTGTCCCACCCCAGGAACCGGGCGAACCCTGCGCACACGCCGAAGATCATCGCCGAGCGGGTATGTTTCGTCAGTCGGGTGGATGAGGACATGGCGTTGCGGTGCGCGTGGTGGTGACGGTGAGCAATAGCCGGCGGGCAAGGGCCGGCGAGGCTGGCGCGTCGGGCCCATGCCCGCGCCCGCCAAGAGTGTACGGTTGACCACCATGAATAGCACCCGCAGCTCCGGCGGAGCGAGCCCCACGCCGGATAGGCCCATGCCGGATAGACCCGTGGCGGATAGTCATGTGGAGACCGACCGCGGTCAGGCCGGCCGCGAGTACGTCCTGGGCACCGGCGAGGACGAACTGGCACGCCTGGGCCTGCAGCACCGGCTCTGGTCCGACGTGGCCCACAGCGCCTGGCGCGACGCCGGCGTGGCGCCCGGCCAGCGCGTGCTCGACGTCGGCTGCGGGCCGGGGTACGCGGCCTTCGATCTGGCACAGATCGTCGGGGCCGGCGGCGCGGTCGTCGGCGTTGATGAGTCGGAGCGGTTCATCGGGTGGATGAACGCGCAGGCGGTGGCCCGCGGGCTGCCCGCCTGCTCGGGCATCGCCGGCGACGTGCAGGACCTGGGCGCCGTGCTGACGCGGGCGGGTCACGCCGGGCCCGCCGGCGGCTTCGATCTGGCCTACGCGCGGTGGCTGCTCTGCTTCGTGCCCGCACCGCGACGGGTGGTCGCGGGCGTCGCGGCGGCGCTGCGGCCGGGCGGGCGGTTCGTCGTGCACGACTACTTCAACTACACCTCCATGACCATGGCCCCGCGCCGCGCCTCGCACGACCGCGCCGTCGCCGCGACCGCCGCCTCGTGGCGGGCGCGCGGCGGAGATCCCGACGTCGCCGGCACCCTGCCGCGGATGCTCGAAAGCGCCGGCATGCGCGTGACCGCCGTCCGCGTGCACCAGCGCGTCGCACGCGGCTCCGACTCGATGTTCGCCTGGCCCGATGTCTGGTGGCGCACCTATGCGCCGAAACTGGTCGCCATGGGGCTCCTGACCCGGCAGGATCAGGACGAACTCTTCCGCGACCTCGACGAAGCCCGCGCCAGCACCACCGACTACATCGTCGTCCCTCCGGTCTTCGAGATCATCGCGATCAAGCCGGGGTGACCGGGCCGCGCGCGACCGCCCCTCGCACCAGCGCCGCCAGGCGTCCGCCCGCGGCCCGAAGGGCCGTCCGCGTGCGGCGACCCGTGCGGATCAGCGCGGGGATGTGCCACGGGTGCAGCAGCGCATCCCGCACCATCCGCCACGGGCGGGAGGTGCCGTCGGCGTTGAACCACCCGAGGATGTACCCGGGGAGATGGTCGTCGGGCCCGTCGGATACCCCGCGCACCACCGCCCACGACAGGCCCGCCCGCTCGCACGCCTCGCCGAAGGCGTGCGACTCCATGTCCACCACCGGCGTGGCAAACCGCGCGTGCAGGGCGCGCTTCTCCGCGGGCGTGTCGATCAGCCGGTCCACGCCCAGCACTCCCACCGCCACGTCCGACGATGCCGCGACGGTCCCCGCGCCAGGCTCGGGCGACGCAACCGCCGTGGGGGTGAAGCGGCGCCCGGTTTCGGCGTGCACAACAAATCCGATCCGCGGCGCGGGCGGGACCTCCGTCAGGCCCCCGGCCGTCCCCGCCAGCACAACCAGTGACGGGACAGGCTCACCTGCGCCCGCCACGCCCACCGCGCGCACACCTTCCACCCCCCGCACGACCGCCGCCCGACCGATCCCCGTCAGGCGGAACTCCACGCGGTCGATCACGTCCGGGTGGTCGCGACGCAGGGCCGACCGCAGCCCCTCGGCCTCGATCGCCAGCGGACAGAGCACCACGACCGGGCGGGCTCGCTCGGGTTCGTTCATCGCCGTCAGCGTACTGGCAAGGCGGGCGCACCGTACGGGTGCGCCGGGAACAACGCCGATCGTCCGTGGTTTCGCTGCGGCTCAGTCAGGGTCCGCGTACATGATCGGCACGCCCGTCTCGGGGTGGAACGGCTGCAGCCGCAGCTCGGTGACCGGGATCTGCGGGAACTGCTCAAACACCCGGTACGCCGGCAGGCCGTGCGCCAGCACCGTGCCGCGCGCATCGGCCACCGTGTACACCGGATACTCCGGGCCGGAGTAGATCCAGATGTGGAAGTCCGACCCGACCAGCCCACCCAGCAGCGGGTTGCCGCCCGGATCGCGCGGCGGGGGCGTCGGTTGAACCATCATCCGGGCCACCCGATCGAGGTCGTTGGGCTGCGTCAGCGTCGCTGTTGCGCGCGAGGGGTCGATGAGCGGCGTGTCCACGCGGGCCGACCAGCGCACCGCCGCTCGCGCCGGGCTCGCATCGCCCGGCGCCGTGTACGCCTGGTAGGCCGCGGTGGCGCGGGCCAGGTCGTTCTGCGGCGCCACCGCTAGCGACCGCTGCGGCTGCATCGTCATCGACACGCCCATGAACACCGCGAAGCCCCCCAGCACGATGCACAGCCGCACCAGCCCGGGCGGACACCAGAGAAGTTTGTCGTGCGTCGCCATGCTGTCCCTATCGGCGCGGCCGGGCCGTCGATTCAGTCCGACACGTCCGAGAGCCCGCCGGGCGCAGCCATGAACCAGATCTGGGCATCAAACTCACTGCCCACGTGGGGCGTAATGATGAGTGCGGCACAGCCGTTGGGAAGATGGTCGGGGGTGGTCGGGGGTGGTCGGGGGTGGTCGGGGTATGGCGCGACAATGGGCGATTGGATGGAAGCGGGCGAGGGACGCACTCAGTCGCCCACAACCACCCAGACTAAAGAAGGATTGTGCGGGCTCGACCGCTGCGTTTTCGTTGTGCGTCGATGCCCGGGGTTGGTACCGGTCGTTGGTGCACCTACCATGTCACGCGCAGGCCGTCAGCACGGCTGCGCACTTTGGCCCCGTCGTCTAGCGGCTAGGACGTGACCCTTTCAAGGTCGAAACACGGGTTCGATTCCCGTCGGGGTCATTCTTGAGGCAGGGGGATCGGCGCACAAGGCTGAAAGGTGCTCGCGCCTGCCCAGAGCAGTACTGGGTCGGTGTGGGTGCGCGCGCCAGCCTCACGGCCGCGCGGGCTGTTCACCCGTCATGATGGAGTCGAGGGCGGTGCCGAGTCGGACGATGTCGGGGCAACGGGCTTGACCGTGCCCGGTATGCCCTGAGTGCCCGACGATTCCGGTGGCGTGGTCCTGGTTGTTTCGGTTGGCCCTGTCGAAGCACCCCGGTTGCCGGCGACGCCACCGGGCGTGGTTTCACTGGCGTCCGTCGTTTCGGGCGGTTCGAGCGTGACGGGCAGGTCCACCCAGACGCTGGTGCCCTCACCCCAGACAGAGTTGATGCCGACCCGCCCGCCCATGGCCGACGCGGCGTGCTTGACGATTGCCAGCCCCAGGCCCGATCCGCGCCGCGAGGCCCGCGATGAGGCGCCGGTGCCGGTGCGCGCAGGATCGACCTGGTAGAAGCGCTCGAAGACGCGCTCCTGCTGCGCCAGCGGGATGCCCACCCCTCGGTCGATCACTTGGAACCGCGCCACCGCGTCGGGCGCCGGGTCATTGGGCGTATCGCGCGATGGGGGGGTGAGAGGCGTGGGGGGTGTTGTGGGGGTGGGGGGTGTTGTGGGCGTGGGGGTTGTAGAGGGTGTGGAGGAAGTGGCGGGATGCAGCCCTTCGGGGGCCTCGCCGGTGACCACACCGCGGATGCGGATCATCGAGTCCTCGAAGGCGAACTTCGTGGCGTTGTCGATCAGGTTGCGCATCACCAGGTGCAGCAGCCGCGGGTCCGTCCACAGCCCCTCCAGCCGCGGGTCGAAGTCAAACTGCAGGCGGAGCCGGCGCTGCGAGCAGATCGGCTCGAAGACCAGTCGCAGCGATTCCTCCAGGTCGGCCATCGACACCGGCTCGCGCCGCACCGGCAGTTGCGTCTGCTCCAGCCGCGACAGGTCCATCAGGTCGCGCACCATCTCCTCCAGCCGGTGCACGTGCGCCGCGCACATGCCGATCAGCCGATCGCGCATCTCCGGGTCGTCCTTGGCCCACTCGCTGAGTGTCTCCACCGCGATCCGCAGCGCCGCCACCGGCGTGCGCAGTTCGTGGCTGGCGTTGGCCACAAAGTCCCTCTGCGCCTGCACCGCCTGCGCCAGTTCCGTCACGTCCCGAAGCACCAGCACCGTCCCGTACACCCCCTCACCCCACGCCGCCGGTAGCGGCGTTGCACTGACCGCGAAGGTCCGCACGCCGGCGCCGGTCGTCAGCGGGGCCTCGCCGCGCCGCGGCTGACCCGCCCGCGCCCCGGCGTGAAGGTCCAGCAGTTCACGCCGCGTGAACAGTTCACTGATCGTGCGCCCGATCAGGCCACCCGGCGGGGCCTCCAGCAGCAGTTCCGACGCACGGTTACAGAAGATCACCCGATCTCCCTCGCCCGTGGCCAGCACCGGCTCGGCCACCGCGTCCACCAGCACCTCCAGGTTCCGCGACTTCTTCGCCACTTCGCGCAGCTGCGCCCCGACGCGAGCCCCCAGCGCCGCGATCGCCCCGTGCAGTTCGTCCAGTTCGTCGCTGTCCGTCGCCCCTTCCAGCGGCGCCGGCCGCAGACGCTCCGACGTCTGCGCCGAGGTGACGGCCGCGATCCGGCGGGCATCGCTGGCCAGCGCTCGCAGCCGCGCCGTCTGCGCCCGGTGCCGCACCGCCACCACCAGGCTCACCAGGCTCGCCACCGCCAGCGCCGCCGCCATCGCCCAGATGTCCTGCTGGATCGCCAGCGCCGACAGGCTCGCCGCCAGGGCCGCGGTCCAGATCCCTCCAAGCATCCACAGGAGCGTGCGCATGGGCAACCGGGCCAGCGTAGCAACGCGAATCCCACCCCTCGCGACGCACCTGTGATCCTCGGCCCGTCCCGAAGCACTCGCCGGAGACGCACGGCCGTGGCCTGTCGACGCGTGTGCGCGGGGATCTTCACAGCGGAGCCGCGGCGACGATGACGCAGGCTCACCGCTGGGGTGAGACTTCCTGCGCCTGGCGTGCTTCATCGGCCGATTCGGGCGTGGGAATGATCTGGTACCCCACCCCGCGGATCGTGCGGATCATCCCGCCCGCCTGTCCGAGTTTGCGACGCAGCGCCGCCACGTGCACGTCGATGGTTCGGGACGTCACGATGATCCCCGGGCCCATCACCCGGTTGATCAGTTCGCTGCGCGAGAGCACACGCGACGGCGCCTGCAGCAGCGCGGTCAGCAGTTTGAACTCGGTCAGCGTGAGTTTCGTGTCTTTCCCGTCGACCGCCACCACGTGCGCGGCCAGGTCTGCGGTGATCGGTCCGAGTTGAAGGCGCGATTCCTGCGCTTCAGAACCCGACTTTCTCCTGAACAGAGCCTGCACCCGGGCTAATAGAACTTTCATCGAAAAAGGCTTCGTGACGTAGTCATCTGCCCCCACCGCCAGGCCGGTGAGTTGATCGGCCTCATCCGCGCGGGCCGTCAGGATCAAAATCGGGATCTCCGCCGTTCGGGGATTGGTCCTGATCTGACGCGCAATTTCGATCCCCGGAACCCCCGGAAGCATCAGGTCGAGAATGACCAGATCGGGTGCGCCGGAGCGGAGTGCGGCCAGGGCGGCGTTGCCGTCCCGGGCGGAGATCGCGTCAAATCCATTCTTTTTCAGGTTATATGTCAGCAGATCGGCTAGGTCACGCTCATCTTCGACCACCAGGATCCGCTTGGCTGAGGACACGGGTGAAGTCCTTGTCAGAGGGGCAGTGGGGATCGTTTGTGGATTCGCGAGTCACGGGCGAAGTGTGGATAGGCGGTGGATTGTTTGGATATTGTCAGGATGATCAGTATAACCGTCTGAATCTTAGCGGATCTTGGTGGTGATCGGAAAAGCTGGGGGAAGGGTGGGTGGACACCCGAAGATGGTGGAGGCCGGAGTTTGTGTTTGCTAGCAAAAGTTTGACTGGCTCTGGACAGTGAGTTTGTGCTTGCTAGCATCTGCGGGTACGATGACGGCCGTGACGGCGTCGGCGCGAGGATCGAGCCGAACCGTGGAAGTGCGAGGCCGCGGCAGGACAAGCGGGACAGGTCTGGTGGAAGCCGGGCGCCGCGAGCAGACACGTGCATCACGCCCGAACGACGCGTGCCCCGAAGGGCAAGCGGGCCGGGCGAGCAACAACAAGGGTGGGACGCGGAGACGGGCGTTCCGAGAACTCACGAGTCAAACCACCGTCTCAGAGGAGCTTCAGACATGAGTCAGAACACGATGCTGATGCTGGTTGCCGGCGCTGCTGTTTCGATCAGCGGCGTGGCGATGGCGAGCGAGACCCTCAACCGCGACGAGGTCCGTGCGATCGTCCGCGAGGTGCTCGCTGACGCCGAGACCCGCACGAGCCTGCTGCAGGGCGGCTCGGCCGGGTACAACAACGGGTTCGTCCTGGGTGACGGCAAGGACAACACCCTCAAGATCAACGCCTTCACGCAGTGGCGGTACAACCTGAACTTCCGCTCGAAGAACGGCATCCTGAACGGCGCGCCCGACACGGGCGGCGTCAACGCCGTCGAGAGCGGCTTCACGAACCGCCGCACCGCCGTGGCCCTCAGCGGCACCGCGGTGAACGAGAACATCGGCTACGGCATCCGCTTCATCAGCGCCAACGACGCCGGCGCGTGGGCGATGGACGACGCGTTCATCACCTACAAGATGGGCGGCGGCTGGAACCTGAAGGTCGGCCAGTTCAAGGCCCCCCTGCTGAAGGAGGAGCTGAACTCCGACACGACGACCATGGCCGCTGACCGCGGCGTGGTGAACGCCTTCTTCACCCAGGGCCGCACGCAGGGCCTCCAGGTGTCCTACGACCAGGACCAGTGGGCGTTCATGGTGTCGCTGAACGACGGCCTCCGCGCCGCCAACACCGCGTACAACAGCCCGGTCGAGGCCTCCTACGCCCTGACCGGCCGCGGCGAGTTCCGCTTCGCCGGCACGGCGGAGCAGCTCTCTGACTACACCAGCAAGCCGGGCGAGGAGTTCGCCGCGGCCCTCGGCGCGGCCATCCACTGGCAGCAGGCCTCGCAGAATCCCGCCAACACCTTCGGGCGTGACGTGCTGGTCTACACCATCGACGGCCAGATCGAGACCAACGGCCTGTCGCTCTTCGCCGCCTTCGTCGGCTCCTACACCAACGTGAACAACGTCGGTGGCGGCGGCGCCGACTTCTCGGCCAACAGCTTCGGCCTGGTGATCCAGGGCGCCTGGCGCTTCGACGCCAAGAACGAGGTCTTCGTCCGCTACGACGGCCTCTACCTCGACTCGAAGACCCCCGCGGTCCTCAACAACGTCGCGGCCCAGCGCATGGACCGCAAGAACTTCAACTTCCTGACCTTCGGCTACAACCACTACCTCTTCGGCAGCAACAACGCCAAGTTCACGCTGGACTGCATCATCTCGCTGAACCGCACGAACGCGGCCGCGACCTCCACGGGCTTCGGCCTGCTGGGCGGCGGCGTCGGCAACGTCGCCGCGGTCCTCAACGCCGGTGGTGGTCCGCTGGTCAACGGCAACGGCCTGCTCGGCTCGTCCAAGTCGGGCGAGGTGCTCGTCCGTGGCCAGTTCCAGCTGGCGTTCTGATCCCCGCGATCAGGACCGCACCTGACCGGGTGTTCCGTCTCGACGGAACGCCAGACTGAAGCGACTCACACGTGACTCGACCGGCCCGCTCCCACGAGCGGGCCGGTTTTGCTTTTGCTCCGCCCACGCTCCTCCCCTGTGCAGACCACGCCGGGCGTGCGCCGGATCGGGCACGGGCGCCCACGGATGGCTCCGGACCCCCACGGGCGGGTTCACATGCGGTCGATCAGCGGGATGCCCAGCGTGGTCAGCGCATCGGCCAGGACGCGCTCGGTCAGGGCGCACAGGCGCAGGCGGCCCCGGCGGGTCGGCTCGTCGGGCGCGGCCAGCACGGGGCAGGCGTCGAAGAAGGCGCTGAAGGCTCCCGCCAGTTCGTAGAGCAGGTGGCAGAGCCGGTGCGGCTCGAGGCTTGCCTCGACCTCGCGGACGACCCCGGGGTAGCGGGTCAGCGTCAGCGCCAGGGTCTTTTCCGCCGGGTGGGCGGGGGTGAAGGGTGCGTCCAGCGCCGCGGCCATCGCGCCGGGCCCGAAGCGCTCCGACGCTTTGCGGAAGATCGAGCGGATGCGCACCAGCGCGTAGAGCAGGTACGGCCCGGTGTCGCCCTCGAACGCGAGCATGCGAGCGAACGAGAAGACATAGTCCTTCGTCCGCTCGCTGCTCAGGTCGGCGTAGCGGATGGCGGCGACGGCCACGGCCTGCGCGATCCGGGCGCGCTCGTCCTCGGGCAGGTCGGGGTTCTTGGCCGTCACGCTGCGGAGGGCCAGATCCTCGGCCTCGTCGAGGGTCTCGGCCAGACGGACGGACTCGCCGGAGCGCGACTTGAACATCTTGCCGTCCTCGCCGAGGATGGAGCCGAAGGCGGCGTGTTCGAGGCGTGCGTCGCGGGGGTGGGCGGGCGTGGAGCCGGGGAGGCGTGTGAAGCCGGCCTGTTTCGCGGCGGCGAAAACCTGGCGGAAGTGGAGCATCTGGGGCGCCCCGACGCAGTAGATCACGCGCTCGGCCCCGAGGCGCTGCACGCGGTGGCGGATGGCGGCCAGGTCGGTCGTGGCGTAGAGGAACCCGCCGTCGGACTTGCGGACCAGGCAGGGCTCGGCGATCCCCACGTCGTCGAGGCGGATGACCAGGGCGCCCTGGTCTTCGACCGCGACGCCGCGCCGGGCCAAGTCCTCGACCATTGGGGCCAGGTCCTCGGCGTAGGCCGATTCACCGGCGCTGTGCTCAGGGCGGACGTCGGCGTTGAGTCGCCGGCAGATCTGCAGGCAGGAACGCAGGGTGATGTCGCTGAGGCGCTGCCAGATGTCGACGGTGTCCGGGTCGTGCCGCTGCAGGGCCAGGAGGGTGGCCTTGCCCTCGGCCTCGCACCGGCGTGCCGACTCGACCTGGGCCTGGAGTTCGGCCAGGGCCTTTGGGCCCATGTCCCAGCGCTCGGCGGCGCGGAGGCCGGGCTCGTCGGGCTCGGACTCGCGCTTGGCGGCCTTGTAGTGCGCATCGAGGTCGTCGAGGGTGAGCGCGTCGATGCTGAGGCGGCCCTCGCGCACCAGGCGGGCCACGCGCGCGGTGACCATCGCGATGGGCAGCCCCCAGTCGCCAACGTGGTTCTGGCGGATCACGCGGTGCCCGAGGCGCTCCAGCACGCGGGCCAGCGTGTCGCCGATGACCGTCGCCCGCAGGTGGCCCACGTGCATCTGCTTGGCGAGGTTCACGCCGCAGAGATCCACGACGACGGTCTGGCGCTCGGACTGGTGCGCCGGCGGCAGGCCCAGGGCGGGCGTGTCGAGCGCGCCGAGCATCCCGGCCAGCGCGTCGGTGCGCAGGGTGATGTTGATGAACCCCGGCCCGGCGATGCTCGCGGGGGTGAGCGGCTCGGCCAGGTCGTCGATCCGCGCGTGGCGGACGATCTCGGCGGCGACCTCGCGCGGCGGACGACCCAGGGCCTTGGCCAGCGGCATGGCCGCGTTGCACTGGAAGTCGCCGAACTTCGGGTTGCGCGAGGCGGTGACGCCGGGATCGATCGTACCGGCGGGCAGATCAGGGCACGCCGCCATGATGGCCGCGGCGAAGCGCTCACGCAGGGCCGCGACCGGGTCGATCAGCGAGGGGGAGTCGTGGTCCGCTGGCGTAGGTGAGGCGGGGGTGGGGGTGGATCCGCTCGGGGAATGGGCTGGCTGATCGTCCGGCATTGGAGCGGATGGTAGTGGGTGCGCGGGAGTGATTCATGGCCGCCGCGGGGCGGGCGACTCGTCGGCGGGGGCGGTGTGGGTGCGCAGCCACCGGCGCAGGTGTGCGTCCATGGCCTGGGCCAGGTCGGCCAGGTTCGTGCCGGGCACGAGGGCCAGCGGGTCGTCGATCAGGGCGAGGCGTCCGGCCTGCACGGCGGGGATTCGCAGGCGTCCGATGGGGCCGAAGCGTTCGATGAGGTCGTGCGGGGCATCGGGGGCCGGGCCTGCGCCGGGCGGGCGGGGCTGGATCAGCAGGATGGCGTCGGGCTGAAGGCGGAGCACGTCCTCGGCCAGCATCGGCATGAACAGCGAGCCCCTGGTGATGGCGGGTGTTCCGCCGAGGCGTTGCAGGAGTTGGTGGTGGTAGGAGCCGGGGCCGAAGGCCGCGGTGGGGTTGACCGAATGCAGGAGGAGCACGCGGAGCGGCGCGGTGTGAGGGTCGGGTGGTGCGTGTCCCGGCGTGGGGCCGGTGCGCCGGCGGAAGTCCTCGAGGGCGCGCTCCGCGGCGGGCGCGGCCTGCGGGAAGAGTTCGGCGAAACGGGTAATGGCGAGCTCGACGTCGTCGAGGGTCTCCAGCGAGAAGGAGGCGAGCGTCCAGCGGTTGGCGTTCGCCAGGCGCGTGAGCGGCTCGGGCAGATCACGCCGGCCCCACTGCAGGAGCACGTGGGTGGGGCGAGCGCGGATGAGCGTGTCGTAGTCGATGCCGCTCTGGTCGCCGCCGGTGGGGAGGGCCGGATCGGACCATGCGTCGTAGGCGTGGCGTGCGCAGAGGGCCGTGCCGAGCCCCAGGTCGCGGGCGATGACCGCCAGCGCCGGGGCCAGGGCGGCGATGCGAGGTGCATCCACCTGGTGAGGTGCTGGTGATGATCCGGTGTCGGCGTTGCCGGGCCTGGGGTTGGGGTTGGCGCGGGAACAGGCGGAGAGCACCGGCAGGCCCGCCAGCGCGCACACCAATGCACACACCATCGCGCCGATCATCGCGCCCGCCGGCGCGAGCACCCCCCCGCCGCCGGCTTGACGGCGTGACGGTTCGGGGTGTGGTGACCAGGTCGGGGCGTCGGTGGGCATGGGTGTTGTCACGCGGGGCGTGCACGTTCACGCGAGTGCATCAGGGCGTTGATATCACAGCGGGGGCCGGTGCGGGGTGTGGCGCGGGGAGGATCCGCTCGGCGAGCATCGCGTCCAGCGCGGCCAGGTCCTCCGCCGGGAACAGGGCGAAGGCGTAGGTGCGGTCGGCCATCACCCGCTCATCGCGGCGCCGGCGCTCGGCCTCGGCCGCCTGGCGCTGGTACTGGGCGAGGCGCTCCGGGTGAGCGTGCCGGGCTTCACGCCGGAGTTCCTGCAGGAGCCGGTAGAAGCGCCGCCGGTCGTGGCGTGGCGTGCGCCGTGCACCGATGAGGCGGGCCAGTGCCCGGGCGGCCCCCTGGGCTCCACGCTCTCCGAGCATGCTGGGATCGTGGCGTGCGTGCGCGGCCATCCACCGTGCGCGGACGGCATCGGCGCGGGCGACGGGTGGGGCGACCTCCAGCGGCAGATGCATCGTCGCGCTGCAGGCCACCGCCGGCGCCAGCACGACGCCCAGCCACGATGCCGCCCAGCGCTCGGTGGCGCGGTCGTAGCCCAGCGCGGCGGCGTTGGAAGGGGCTGGTGGGCCGGAGGGTGTGGCGCCGCCGCCCAGGCCGTGGATGAACAGGTCGCAGGCGCCCAGGCGGAGCGCCAGGGTCATGAGCAGCGCGCGCGGGGCGAGGAACGGGGGCGCCATCTCGGGCAGGTTGCGCGTGGTGACGCGGCGGCGCTCGCCCGAGGCGGGGTCGATGAACCACAGGGGCAGTTCGATGCGGTTGGACGCGGGATGGATGTTCAACGGCGCCAGGTGTGCGTCGGTGCTGGCCGCGAGGCTCTGGTTGTACAGCTCGGCGCAGCGCCGGGGGTCGTCGCTGATGCGGTGCAGCAGGGCGGTGAAGAAGTCGGTGCGGTTGAGTGTGGAGGCGAAGACCAGCGGGTGATTGTGGCCGGGCCCCGGGCGCAGGTCTGTGGCCAGGGCTTGAGCCGCCAGGGCACCCTGCCGTGCCGCGGACACCGGCGTGCTCGGCGCGGGCCAGAGGTCGGCGATGCGACGCAGGGGTGCGCGGAGGGTCTCGGGGAGAATCCAGTCTTCGGGGACGGCGTGGTCGAGATCGTCGGGGTTCAGGCGCAGGTCGAACGACGGGATGGCGGCCGTGGCGTGTTCGAGGCGCAGGCGTGCGAGGACCGGGTCGGGGGCGAGGGGGATGTGCGCGACGAACCATCGCGGAGCGTGAGGGTCTGGGCCGGGTGTGGGCGATTCGGCGTCCTGCGGCGCGCGGTGCACGGGCACGCGCAGCACGCCCAGCCCGTCGGCCTCGGGGTCCTGATCGACCACAAGCCAGGCGGTGGCCAGGCCGTGGCGCGCGAGGTGTCGCAGGGCCAGGTGCTTAGCGAGGATGCCCGGGTGCCAGAGGCCGGCCTGATGGCCGGACATGACCAGGGGCCGATCGACCGGGAGGCCCAGTTGCTGGCGGAAGAGCCGGGCCTGTGGGGTGAGGCGGTCGAAGGCGTGGCGGGCCAGACTGACCCATTGATCCGCGGCGGGCGTCAGGCTGAGCGAATCGACCGGCATGGGTGCGTGTGCGGTGGGCCGTGCAGGGGTGGGTCGGTGTGAGGCAAGCCGGGAACGGTGCGGCTATCGAGACAGTGCGTGGGCAGACGCGGGCGAGTTCGGCGCGGCCTCGCCGGTGTCATCGTGAGGTGGGTCGGGGGCCGGGTAGAAGTCACGGAGCACGCCGAGCCAGTCGTCGAGGGTGTTGACGCCGATCATTCGGGCGCGGACATCGTCGGCGCGCGGGTGGTGCGCGGCGAACTTGATGCCGAACTTGCGCATCATCCGCCCGGTGGCCTTCTCCGCGTGCCCGCGGCGCATGGACAGGGCGTTGACCTGCAGCGCGAGGGTGAAGTGGTCGTGCAGCACGCGGCGCTGCTCGGCCGGCGTGGGGGGCTGGGGCTCGCGCCCGGCCAGCAGGTCGCGCGCCTGGCGGAAGATCCACGGGTTGCCGATGCACCCGCGCGCCACCGACACGCCCGAGACGCCGGTGTAGGCGATCATGCGGATGATGTCGTGCGCCGACCAGACGTCGCCCGATCCGAAGATCACCTTGTCGGGGTGGCGGGCGCACAGGTCGCGCAGGAACGTCCACCGCGACGGGCCCACGTACCGCTGTTCCACCGTGCGTGCGTGCACCGTCGTCCACGCGTACCCCAGTTCGTACGCGGCGTTGAAGATCATCTCGAAGTTCCGCGCCATCTCCGGCGTGTCGTCGTAGGCCCGGCGCAGTTTCACGCTGCACGGCACCCGCGACGGCACCGCCGCCCGCACCGCCCGCAGGATCGCCACCGCCCCGTCCGGATCGGTCAGCCAGTGTCCGCCGCGGTTCTTGCGGTCGATCTTCTTCACCGGGCAGGCCAGGTTGACGTCGATGACGGCGAAGGTCGCCCCCGGCGCAGCACCGATCTGCGGGGCTTCGTCGGGCGTGCCCGCGGGGCACCAGCGCGTGTCGCGATACTCCGGCAGGCGTCCGTCGCCGTAGGCCAGGTCGCGGTACTCGCGGTCGTGTCGGGCGGCTTGCTCGATCATCTTGAGCGCGCCGGCGGCCATCTCGTCGGGGTCGGAGCCGATGATCTGCCCGGCCAGGGGGTGATCCTCTCGTCCGGCGGGGAGGTTCTCGTCCAGCAGCGTGAGGTCGGCCTTGTCGAAACCTCGCCCGCCGCCCAGCAGCATGCGGTCCAGCAGCGCCTCGGTCACGCAGAAGGGGCACCCCTGGCGCCGCGCCACGATCCGCATCGCCGCGTCGGAGTAGCCCGCCAGCCCGGCCTGGAAGAACGGCGCATCGAACCCCGGCACCAGGGCGGTGACGCGCGGGTCGGCGGGGCCGCCCGGGCGGCGCCCCAGTTCGGCGGCGAACCGGGCCGCGTCGAGGTCTTCCACCCCGGGGGCGATGGCCGGGCCGGGGGGCGTGGCGTTGTTGCCGTGGCAGGACATTCCTGCGACTATAGGGGCATGAGATTTCAGCCCAGACCGGCGGATCGTGGACGGCGGTGTCGTGGCGCGGGTGGTGTGGTGGGGGTGTGCGCGGCGGCGCTGCTGTCGGGCGCCCTGGGGCTGGGCGGGTGCCAGTGGCTGGGCGGAGCGGAGATCGTCGAGGGCCCGGTCTACCCCGACGTGGAGCAGGGGCCGACGCTCAACGTGCAGGTGATCCGCGACGGTACGCGCGTGCGGATGACGAACACTTCATCGAGGGCGTTCGGGCCTTCACGACTGTGGGCCAACCGGTGGTACAGCCTGGACCTGGAGCGCGGGTGGGGCGTGGGGCAGACACTGGACCTGAGCCTGGAGCAGTTCAAGGACCGCTACGGGCAGGCGTTCCGCGCGGGCGGGTTCTTCGCGACCGAGACCGGCGAGTCGCTGGTGCAGATGCAGGTCGAGGAGGGTGGGGAGGTGATCGGCTTGGTGGTCATCGGCCAGCCCCGCTGAGGGCGCACGCCCCATACGCTGGGACATGGCGACGCTGCTGGTGGTCGGGCCGCATCCGGATGACCAGGAACTGGGCATGGGGGGCACCATCGCCCTGCTGGCGTCGCAGGGCCACCGGGTCGTGCTGCTGGACCTGACCGACGGAGAGCCGACGCCCTACGGCGATCCGGCGACACGCGCGCGCGAGGCAGCGGCAGCGGCGGCGGAACTCGGTCGTGGCGCCGCGGGCGGCGGGTGCGTGGAGCGGCGTCTGCTGGGGCTCAAGAACCGCGAAGTCGTGCACTCGATCGAGAACCGCCACCGCGTGGCGGGGGTGATCCGGGCGGTGCAGGCGTGGGCGGTGTTCACGCCGTACTTCGAGGATGCGCACCCGGACCACGTGGCGGGGACGCGGCTGGTGGAGGATGCGCGGTTCGACGCGAAACTGACGGGGGTACGGATGCCGGGGGACGAGGGAGCACCGCCGATCTACCCGCGCTGGCTGTTCTACTACTACGCCACGCACCTGCGTCACGTGGCGCAGCCGAGCTTCATCGTGGACGTCTCGGCGACGCTGGAGCACAAGGCCCGCGCCCTGCGCTGCTATCGCTCACAGTTCGAGGCCAACCCGGCCAACCGCGGCCTGGTCGAGCGGGTGTGCGGCTGGGCGGAGTACTTCGGCTCGCGCATCGGCACGAAGGCCGGCGAGGGGTTCTACACGCGCGAGCCGGTCGGCCTGACGGGTCTTGGTGCGCTGGTCGGTGCCTGACCGCGCCGCGGCGCAACGCCGCATGGTCATGGGTGGGGCGCAGCGCGCCGGACGTGGTACGCTTGCCTCGACCTCGACCGCGGCCACAGGGGCCGTGCGGGGACGTACCGGTGACGCCATGAACCCGACGGCCGCGCTGCTCGAACCTGAGGTGGTCGAACTGATCCGCGCCCGGTCGTTCGCCGAGCTGCGCGAGATCCTGCACAGCCTGCAGCCCGCGGACGTGGCGGACATCCTCTCCGAGATCAACCCCGAGGAGGCGGCCATCGCCTTCCGCGTGCTGCCGAAGCACGACGCCGGCGAGGTCTTTGCCTACATGTCGCCGGAACGCCAGGAGGACCTGATCCGCAAACTGGGGGACAGCGGCGAGGGCGGCGCGGTCGCGCTGGTCGAGGCGATGGACCCCGACGACCGCGTGCGCCTGCTCGACGAGCTGCCCAGCGGTGTCGCCCAGCGGATCGTCAACTCCCTCTCGCCCGAGGAGCGCCGGCGCACGCAGGTGATCCTGGGCTACCCGCCCAAGAGCGTCGGGCGCCTGATGACGCCCGACTACGTGCGCGTCCGCCCGGAGTGGACCGTCGCCCGGGCGCTGGAGCACGTCCGCAAGTGGGGACGCGACGCCGAGACCATCAACGTCGTCTACGTCATCGATCCGCACGGTGTGCTCATCGACGACCTGCGCCTGCGCCAGATCATCGTCGCCGAGCCCGACCAGACCATCGAGAGCCTCATGAACCGGCAGTTCGAGGCCCTCCGCGCCGACCAGCCGCAGGAGGAGGCCGTCGAACTGCTGCTCAAGTACGACCGCGTGGCGCTGCCGGTGGTGGATTCCAACGGCGTGCTGCTGGGCATCGTGACGCACGACGATGTCGCCGACGTGGCCCAGCGCGAGGCCACCGAGGACATGCAGCGCATGGCCGCGGTCGCGGTGCTCGAAGAGCCCTTCATGAGCGCCAGCGTCTGGCAGTTGTTCACCAAGCGCGCCCCCTGGCTGGCGCTGCTGTTCATGTCCGAACTGCTCACCAGCAACGCCATCGGCTTCTTCGAGGACGAGATCCAGCGGGCGGCCATCCTCGCGGCGTTCATCCCCGCCATCATCAGTTCCGGCGGCAACTCCGGCTCGCAGGCCGCCACCCTGGTGATCCGTTCGCTGGGCCTCAAGGAGATCGGCCTGGGCGACTGGTTCCGCGTGCTCAGGCGCGAGTTCCTGGTCGCGATGCTGCTGGGGCTGCTCATCGGGCTCATCGGTCTGGTGCGCATCAACCTCTTCGGCGTCATGGGTTGGTTCCGCGATCCCAACGTCGCCGACCACTTCTTCATGCTCGGCGTGACCATCAGCGTCTCGCTGCTGGGCGTGGTGCTCTGGGGGTCCATCATGGGGGCGATGCTCCCCTTCATCATGAAACGCCTGGGCTTCGACCCCGCCGGCAGTTCCACACCCTTCGTCGCCACCCTCGTTGACGTCACCGGCATCGTCATCTATTTCACCTTCGCCATCCTCATCCTCAGTTCCACTCTCCTCAGGACCGACCGCGAAGACCCCGGCCTCCCCGCCAGCGTCATGGTCGAGGTGATCGGGGTCGAAGACTTCCGCGAGGGAGATGCCCTGGTTGATCTGAGTGTCCGCCAGGTCGGCCACGCGCCGGAGGGGGCCGTGCCGGATCACGCCGCCCATCTCATCTCCGTGCCCCTCAAGGCCCTGCCCGACCAGCGGCTCCCCCAGCCCGGCGAACGCCTGAGGCTGGAGTTCAAGGCCAGGACGGCCACCGGCGCCGAGCGCGCACCGTAGTTCCTGCCGACCGGCGCGCCGCGGCCGGTTCGCGGATCACACGCCGTACTCCGCCCATGTCGTAGACGTTTCGCTCACGCGCACGCGCTCCAGGCGCAGGCCCGGCGGGAAGCGGTACTCCAGCCCCTGCTCGTCGCGGTAGGTCCGCCCGGCGCGGAGTTCCCCGGCCAGGAACTCGTAGATGCTCCGGGCCAGAACCTCGGTCGTCGGGTCCTGGTTCTCGAAGGTCACCACGCGCTCGCGCACGACCCCGCCCGACGCACTGCCCGCACCCCCTCTCAGGGCCGGGAGCATCGGATCGGCGCTGTTGACCGCCATCGCGTGGTCCAGCCGGGCCAGGTGCTCGCGCACCGCCAGCTTGAGGGTCTTGAAATCGCAGACCATGTCCTGCGCGTCGAGCGTCTCGCTGCACAGCACCACCTCGATCCGGCGTGTGTGCCCGTGCGGGAAGCGGCAGAGGCCGGGGTGCTTGCTGAGCATGTGCCCGGACTCGACCTCGAACGACTTGCAGACGCGGTAGAACATGGTCGGTCTTCGGGACGGACTGCGCGGGGGTGGGGGGGCGGGGGGGCGGGGGGGCGGGTTACACGTCCAGGTTGCGGACTTCCAGCGCGTGGCGCTCGATGAACTGGCGGCGTTCCTCCACGTTCTCGCCCATGAGGATCGAGAAGAGCCGGTCGGCCTGGCCGGCCACGTCCCACGTGACGCGCAGCAGCGTGCGCTGCGCCGGGTCGAGCGTCGTCTCGCGCAACTGCTCGGCGTTCATCTCGCCCAGCCCCTTGAACCGCTTGACTTCCATCCCGCGACGCCCCACGTCCAGCAGTGTCGGCAGGATGTCGCCCAGGCAGACGGCCTCGACAAACCGGGAATCGGAGCGCCGCGCGGCGCCGGGGCGACCCTCGTCGGCACCTGCGCTGTCATCGCCGGGTTTCTCTGCCGTCTCCTCGCCCGTGTCGGTGGGCGTGGCGTTGTCCTCTCGCGGTGCGGTGGTGGGCGGCGCGTCGAGCAGTTCCCAGGCGAACTTGGTGACCAGGCGGTCGCCCGAGTCGGCGAAGGCGTGACGGAGGGTCCAGTCGCCGATGTCCAGGCCGACGCGTTGGAGTTGTTCGAAGACGCGCTCCAGCTCGCGGTTCTCGTGCAGTTCGCGCAGCACCGCGACGCGCGGGCCGGAGGCCGGAGCGGTCGGCGTGCCCGTCGCCGGGGCGGTCGCGGTGCCGGGTGGTTGTGGGGTGCCGGGTGACTGCGGGGCACGGGCGGCGGCGTCCTCGGGCATGTCGGCCAGGCGCACGCCGTTGTCGCGGGCGATGCGGTGGGCCTGCTCCTCGCTCCAGGCGAAGTCGTCGCCACCTGTCCAGGTGAGCCGGAAGGTGGGGAGACGGCGGGCCTTCTGCGGGTCGCGGTCGCGGGCGGCGAGGAGGTCGGCGAAGCGGACGCCACGGCGCTCGGCGATGCGGACCAGTTCTTCCAGGCGGCGCAGCACGCGCACCACGCGGCGCAGTTCGTCCCCCTCGATGCGGACCGCGAGCGAGCGGTCGTAGCCCGGGCGGTCGGCGGTGGCCCGGTCGTTTGCGGGCGGGGCGATCAGCAGCACCGCCCGGGCCAGGCCCTGCTCGGTGAGGACCTCGTCCATCTGCTCCTGGTTGAGCACGTACTGGGTGCGCTTGCCGCGGGCGCCCCCGGCGGAACGCCCGCCGCTCCACTCGAGCATGTAGAGCGGGGGCTGGGCGCAGTAGATCCGCCCGCGCCGGATGAGTTCGGGCATCTGGCGGAAGAAGAAGGTGAGCAGCAGGGTGCGGATGTGCGAGCCGTCCACGTCGGCGTCGGTCATGATGATGATGCGCCCGTAGCGGAGGCGTGCGGCGTCGAACTCCTCGCCGATGCCGCACTTGAGCGCGGAGATGAGCGTGCGGATCTCCTCGAAGCCCAGGACCTTGTCGAGCCGGGCCTTCTCGACGTTCAGCAGTTTGCCGCGCAGCGGGAGGATCGCCTGCGTCTCGACGTCGCGCCCGCTCTTGGCCGAGCCGCCGGCCGAGTCACCCTCGACGATGAACAGTTCGGATCGTTCGACGTCCTTGGTGCGGCAGTCGGCCAGTTTGTGCGGCATGCTGCCGCTGTCCAGCGCGCTCTTGCGACGGGTCAGTTCGCGGGCCTTGCGGGCCGCCTCGCGCGCCTGGGCGGCGATGAGCCCCTTCAGGCACAGGCGCTTGGCCTCGCCGGGATGCTCCTCGAGCCACTGTTCGAGTTTCTCACCCACCGCCGCGGCCACGAACGACTCGACCTCGGGGTTGAGCAGTTTCTCCTTGGGCTGGTTGTTGAAGGCGGGGGTGGGGAGTTTGACCGAGACGATGGCGACGAGCCCCTCGCGGAGGTCCTCACCGGTAGGGGTGGGGTCGTTCTCCTTGAGGATGCCGTTCTTCTTGGCGTAGGCGTTGAGCGTGCGCGTCAGCGCGGCCTGGAAGCCCTTGGCGTGGGTGCCGCCGTCGACGTTGTTGATGTTGTTGGCGAAGGTCAGCAGGGTCTCGTTGTACCCGTCGTGGTACTGCAGGGCGACCTCGCAGAGCAGGTCGCCCTCCTGTTTGCGCAGGGCGACGGGCTGGCAGTAGGCCTGCTTGCCGCTCATGAGGTGCTCGATGTACTCGGGCAGCCCCTGGCGGGCGAAGAACGTCTCGGCGCGGGGCTTGCCGTCGGGCCCGACGCGCTCGTCGGTCAGGCGGATGGTCACGCCGGGGTTGAGGTAGGCCAGTTCGCGCAGGCGCGTGGCCAGCACGTGGTAGTCGAACCGCGTGTCGGGGAAGACCTCCGGGTCCGGCATGAAGGTGACCTTCGTGCCGCTGGTGAAGGGCGAACCCGGCGGCACGGGCCCCACGACCCGCAGCGGTGAACAGGTCTTCCCGCGCTCGAACCGGATCGTGTGGATCTGGTCGCCGCGGTAGATCTCCGCCTCAAGCCATTCCGAGAGCGCGTTCACGCACGACACGCCCACCCCGTGCAGACCGCCGGAGACCTTGTACGCCGACCCGTCCTGCCCGAACTTCCCGCCGGCGTGCAGGACGGTCATGGCGATCTCGACGGCCGGCTTGCCGTCGTAGGCGGGGTTCTCGTGCTTCTTGGGCTCGACGGGGATGCCGCGCCCGTTGTCGATCACGGAGCAGGAGCCGTCGGCGCCGATGGTGACCCAGACGGTGTCGGCGAATCCGGCCATGGCCTCGTCGATCGAGTTGTCGACGACCTCGTAGACCAGGTGGTGCAGCGGGCCGACGCCCGTGCCGCCGATGTACATGCCCGGGCGCTTGCGCACCGCCTCGAGCCCTTCGAGCACCTGGATCTGGTCGGCGCCGTACGCGCCGGCGCCGTTGTGCGAGGGCGCCCCGTTGCCGGCCGCGCCGGGAACCTTCGCGTCAACACGAACGGGTTCTACACCGTTGGCAGGCTTGGTGAGATCGGGCAAGGCGGGGCTCCGCTCGGTTCAAGGGACAACCGGTCCGTGGTGGCCCGGATCTGGCACGCGCGATTCAGCCGCTCCAAGGGCATCTGGACCGGGATGAGGCACCATCCCGGGTACCCGAACAATCAGCAAAAATCACGTCGCGGCCAAGTGGTGGATCATATGCGAATCAGGCGGATTTGTCGCCTGTGTACAGTGCTGATTCGGCAGTTCAAGGTACTGAATAAACAGGCCTGAAAGGCTTGTTATTGTGATTCACCGCGGTCATGTGTCCGTGACGTGCATGACCTGTGCAAAACTCGCGGCGCCAGTGGCCTGGGGAGTGGCTGTTGACGGACCGTGGTGCGGCCTTGCAGGTGCGCGAGGTGCAGGGCCGCGAGCAGGGAGAGTCCGGTTGGGCTTGCGGGTATCTGCGTGCGGAAGGCACCACATTCGGGGATTGCGGTACTCTCTCTCGCCCATGAGTTCTGTCGATGTGCGAACCGAGGTGCTGGTGATCGGCGCGGGGATGAGCGGGCTGACGGCGGCGGTGCTCTTGCAGCGGGCCGGCGTGGCGTGCGTGGTGGCGGAGCGGAGCGACCGTGTGGGCGGGCGCGTGGCGACGGACCGGGTCGGCGGTGTGCTGGTGGACCGCGGGTTCCAGGTGCTGCTGAACTCGTACACGGAAGTGCGTGCGCTGCTGGATCTGGATGCGCTGGACCTGTGCGCGTTCGAGCCTGGGGCTCGGGTGTGGTTCGACGGGGGCTTTCACACGCTGATGGACCCGTGGCGACGCCCGGGGTCGATCCTCGACGGGGCGCTGGCGCGCGTGGGGACGCTGGGCGACAAGCTGCGCGTGGGGACGATGCGTTCGGAACTGGGCGCGCTGAGCGAGGATGCGCTGTTCGGGGCGGACCGCCCGGAGCGAACCGCGCTGGAGGCGCTGCGGGCGCGGGGTTTCAGCGCGGGGATGATCGAGCGGTTCTTCCGCCCGTTTTTCGGGGGCATCTTTCTGGACCCGGCGCTGGGGGCCTCCAGCCGGATGATGGAGTTTGTGTTTCGCGCCTTTGCGCGGGGGGACGCGTGCGTGCCGCGGGAGGGGATGGGGCGCATCCCGGAGCAGTTGGCGTCGCGCCTGGGGCCGGGGAGTGTGCTGCTGCGGTCGGGGGTGGTCTGCGTGGAGATGGCGGGGGAGAGGTTTCGCGCGCGGCTGGCGACGGGGGCGCACGTGGAGGCGCGGGCGTGCGTGGTGGCGGTGCCTGGGGCGATGATCGAGGGGCTGCCGGGGCTGGAGCGTCGGCTGCGGTGGCGCGGGGTGGTGAACGTGGTGCTGGCCGGGGAGGGGGAGGCTCCGCCGACGGGGCGGAAGCCGGTGCTGCTGCTGGACGGTGAAGGGCGCGGGCCGGCGACGAACGTGGCGTTCATGTCGTCGGTGAGCGCGGCGTATGCGCCGCCGGGGCGGTTTGTGGTGTCGTGCTCGTGCCTTGGGGAGCAGCCCGCGGACAATGGGGAGTTGGTGGGGCGCGTGAAGGGACAGATGGTGCGGTGGTTTGGCCCGGGGGCGGAGGGGTGGGTGCCCGTGGCGGTGCGGCGGATCGCCGAGGCGCTGCCGGACCAGAGCCCGGCGTGGTACACGCGGCGCGACTGGCCGGTGCGGGTGGTGCGCGGGCTGTACCGTGCGGGGGATACGGCGGACACCGCGTCGATCGACGGGGCGATGCGTGCCGGGCGGCGTGCGGGCGAGGCGGTGATCGAGGATCTTGGCGCCGTGGCGTGAGTCAGGCCCGGTGTCCGGGTCTCGTGGGGGGTGGCGGAGGCATCGATCGGGGATCGAGCGGGCGTCCTGCGACGAGCACGTCGCGCACGTGTACGAAGACGTCGCGGGCGTGGCTGCGCTGCGCGTCGGTGCGCTTCTTCAGGGCGTTCATGGGCATGAAGAGGCGCGGGTTCCCGGCCAGGGACTGGCGGTGACGATCGAGGAAGGCCCAGTAGAGCGGGGTGACGGGGCAGGTGGTGCCGGGGTGGAAGCGGCAGGACTTGCAGAAGTCGCTCATGCGGTCGATGTAGGCCGCCCCGGCCACGTAGGGCTTGGTGGTCATCAGCCCGCCGACGGCGTAGGTGCCCATGGCCAGGACGTTCGGCTCGACGACCCAGTCCCAGGCGTCGGTGTAGGCGACCCAGAACCAGTCGGTGAGCTGGCGCGGGGAGACGTCGAGGAGTGTGGCGAGGTTCGACAGCACCATCAGGCGCGTGATGTGGTGGGACCAGCCCTCCTGCCAGACCGAGCGCACGACGTGGTCGAGGCAGTGCATGCCGGACTCTGCGCCCCACCAGGCCGGGGGGAGGGGGGTCTGGGCGTTGAGGTGGTTCGGCGCGGCGCCGGTGTCGGGTGTGAAGGCGTCGGCTGAGAAGGTGTTGTGGGTGATGGGCGTCCAGGGGCGCCCGCTCCACGCGGCGAAGCCGGCGAAATCGGTGTCGGCGGGGCTCGTGGCGGCGGGAGTTGGCGCGGGGGTTGAGGTCTTTGCGCGAGGGCGCGGGGCGGGCAGCGAGCGGAAGCCGTCGGTGGCGTCGTGGACGTGGCGGACGAACTCGCGCCAGCCGAGGACCTGGCGGATGAAGCCCTCCTTGCTGGGGAGAGGGATGTCGAGGGCTTCGGCTTCTTCGACGAGGCGTCGTGGCAGCAGGCGCAGGAGGTTGACCAGGGAGGAGACGCGGGTGTGGAAGAGCGTGGTGCTCTGCCGGCTCATGGCGTCTTCGTAGGGTCCGAACCAGGGCAGGCAGGAGCGCTTGGCCCAGTCCCACAGGCGCTGGGCGTCGTCGAGTGTTGCGGGGAGTGCCCGGTGGTCGAGGCGGCCAGGGTGGTGGGCGTAGCGCGACTCGACCAGGTCAATGACCTCGGCGGTGATGGGGTCGGGTGTGAAGGAGGGTGGGGTGGCCGGGGGCGGGTCACCACGCCAGGGCTTGCGGTTGTCGGTGTCGAAACTGAGGCGGCCGCCGATGAAGCGGGCGTCGGGGGTCATGAGGATGCCGGTTGCCTGCCGCACGTGGCGGTAGAAGGCGTCCATCTTCCAGGGCGGGCCTTGGTGCGAGGCGCGGAAGTGCTCGTGGGAGGTGATCCAGCCCTCGTGGGGGACCTGCACGAGGGTGCCGTCGTCGAAGAGTGGGGCGAGGTCGGCGCGCGTCTGGCGCTCGGCGGGGCGCATCACCTGCATGGGTGACGGCGGGCGGACGCGGCGGACGACTTCCGGGAGGGTCGCGCGGAGGGGGGCGTGGGCGACTGCGTACTCGACGAGGACGCCGCGCCGGGCCTGCTCGAGCGCGAAGGTTCGCTGGTTGGCCCAGAGCAGGGCGAGTCGCTGGCGGTGCCAGGGTCGCAGCGCGGCCATCCAGCGCGACTCGACCAGCACGATGCCGGCCTCGCTCGGGTCGGTGCGTGACAGCGGGCCGACCTGGTCGGTCAACTGGTCTTCGTGGACATAGAGCCAACGGGGGCGACTGTCCGGGCCGGAGGTCGCGCGGCGGAGGGCGTGCACAAAGCCGTCATGGTCGGTGGACATCGCGGGAACGACGGGGTCGGGCGCGAGGCGGATCGGTGCGGTCAGCGGGCCGAGCGGGTGGCGTCGTCGATCGCCCGGCGCAGGTCCGGCTCGCGCTGGGGCGGGAAGCCGACGCCGGTGGCGACAATGCGTCCGCGTGGGTCGAGGACGGCGTAGGAAGGTACGCAGTCCAGGCCGAAGGCGGCCGCCACGCCCTCGGCGTGGAGGAGGCGAGCGTCGACACCGGGCGTGTGCTGCGGGGTGGCGGGCTCGGGGGTGCTCCAGCAGTCGGCGATGACCACGCTGAGCGGCGCAGCGCCTGCGGGGGATTGGGCGGCCAGGTCAAGGGCGGCGCGTTCGAGGCGGCGTGCTTCGGCGCTCCATCGGCTGACGAAGACGATGACCCCGGCGCGGCCTGCAAACTCGGAGGAACGGCGGAGCCGCCCGGTCTCATCGCGGGAGATCCACTCCGGGGCGGGTGCACCGGTGGCGAGCGGGCCGAGGGTCGGGGCGGCGCCGGCGGGGGTGACGCTGGTGTTGCGAACGACGATCTCGGGCGCGACCTTGGTCAGTTCGTAGTCACCGGGCAGGGTCCATCGGAAGACCGCGTCGGCGTCCTGTTCGCTGGGGACGCGCACGCCGGTGAAGACGGCGGCGGCGTCGAGCGCCAGCAGGCGGCGCTCGGGGCCGCCGGACCCCGGTGCGCCGGTGAGTTGGACGCCCTCGGGCACGCGGCGGCTCTCCAGGCGTCGCGGGAGGCGGTCGAGGGCATCGAGAAACCAGAGCACCTCGTGGCGCTGGCCGGTGGTGTCGTTGAAGTCGAAGGAGACGACGTGGCAGTGGCGTCCGTCGATGGTGGCGGTGCCCGCGGTGGAGAGCCCGCGTGCGTCGCGTGCGGCGCGGCGCGCGGTGTCGGCCCAGAGGTCCACCCACGAGATGAGCAGGTGGGGGCCCTGATGGCCAAGGGTGGCGGTCGATTCGGCGTTCTCGGCGGTGAAGATGTCCTTGGTGCTGTGGCGGAGCATGATCGCCTCGGGCGGCTCGCTGAAGAACTCGAAGGACCAGACCTTCTGGCCCGCGCGGGCGGCGGCGTCGGGGTCTGGCGCGGCGTCGGCCGGGCCGGGGCGCAGCCCCGAGACCTGACCCTTCATCCCCAGGCGCAGGTTCAACGGCGTTGTGGTGATCGGCTCGTAGATCAGCACGGTTCCGGCGAAGTGCAGCGGGCGGGGGGCGTCGGCGCCTCCGGCCACCCCGAGGATGTCGTAGGAGAGGCGCGGGGTCTGGCGGAGGGCCCGCTCCGACAGGCGGACCAGGTCCACCGCGCGCGGGGACTCGGCGTGGGGGGGCGTGATGGCCACGCCCTCGATCAGGCCGGCGGTCTGGCCTGCGGTCAGGCCCGTCCGGGGATCCTGCGGCGCGGGCGCTTCGCCGGCGGGGTCGGCCTGGACGGCACGGGCGTGGACGGCGCCGCCGGCGTGAGCCATCAGCAGGATGGCCAGTGCCCTCGGCCCGAGCCGAAGGCCAGACCGGGATGTGGGGGGGAAGCCCCGCATGCATGTCTCTTCGGACGGGCCGGCTGGACGGCTGAGGATTCGCCCGGAATCGGGGCTGGGGTGGTCGGGGCGATGGGGTGGGACGGCGTGGTTATAGGGGGTGGGCGCGGGGGATGGGTTTGGAGGTTGGGTTGGGCGGGCTAAGCACAACGGTCCTGCTGCGCTGCCTTTGGTTCGTGCAGGGGCTGCGCCCTCGCCGTTGGAAGGAGGGCGGGCTATCATGGCTTCCGCGGGTTTTGGAAGGCGTCCCCGACGCGGACCGGAACCCTGCGGAGACAGCCTGGCCCGATGCCCTGGGGGCATAGCTCAGTTTTGGTAGAGCGCATCCATGGCATGGATGAGGTCAGGGGTTCGAGTCCCCTTGCCTCCACTTCCCGACAGTCCATCGGCCAGGCAGACCACGGCGGCCCGCAAGGGCCGTCGTTCGTTTTTCCTCCCGTTGTCCACGTCTTTACCGGTGTGGAGGGCGCGTGAGGAACAAGGAGCGCGTGGATGACCTGGGTGATGCCCGTGACCATGGAGGGCCGGTGGCTGCGACTGGAGCCGCTGCAGGAATCGCACGCCGAAGCGCTGGCGGCGGTGACACCGCCGGAGACATTCCGGTACTTCACGGTGCATCCGAGCGGGAGCGGGGCAGAGGCGATGCGGGCGATGATCCGGGGGTTTGCCGGCGATTCCACGAGGCTCCACTGGGCGATGGTGCTGCGAGAGAGCGGCGCGGTGGTGGGGAGCACGGCATACCTGGACATCCGCCCCGCGCACCGGGGCCTTGAGGTGGGTTTCACCTGGATCACCCCCGAGCACCGGGGCACGCGGGTCAACCCCGAGAGCAAACGGCTGATGCTCGGGCATGCCTTTGAAACGCTCGGCGCCGAGCGTGTGCAGCTCAAGTGCGATGCGCGCAACGCCCGATCCCGGGCGGCGATCCTCAAGCTCGGCGCCACCTTCGAGGGTGTTCTGCGCCGGCACATCATCATGCCCGACGGCTACGTGCGTGACACGGCGATGTACAGCGTCGTGCGTGGCGAGTGGGAGGGCGTTCGGGCAGGCCTGCGTCAACGCCTCGGCCTGGACGGTTGATGCGGTGTACGGCGCACGCGGGGCGTGCGCCGTGCAGGGCCCGTGCCGATGGCCCGGCGCATCGAGCAACGATCACCTCACGGGGTGATTACCGTACAGGGATGTTGGTTGAACGGCGCTTCACGCGGCGCGGGGACGGTCGCCGCCGGGCTCACCCTGCGGGTTTCCGGCGTTGCCGGGCGATGGGAAGCGGTAGTTGCGGACCTCCTCGGCCAGTTCGTTGACGCCCTGCTGCAAACGGTCGAGGGTCTTCTCGACGCTGCGGAGCAGGCGTCGGGTCTCGGCGTCGAGGGCGCTGTCGGCCGGGCGGGAGCGTGAGAAGGGGCGCGTGGCGGTGCGCGTCGAGGGGCGGGGGGTGTTCGTGGCGTCCGCGCCGTTCCGACGGCTGCGGCCTGTGGCCTGCTCGGCCTGGCGCAGGGCGTCGATGGGGAAGATGAGCCGTGGTTCGTCGGCGTGGTCCTGGGGGGATGGTGCCCGCGTGTTCATGGCCTGAACTCCGTCCGGATCGTGCCGCCCGCGATCATGGCGAAGGGGACGGTGCGAAGAAGTCGCTCCATGTCCTTCGGTTGAACGGGGGCGGCAGTCCAGTCCGAGACGGACGAACACAGGCCGAACCCCGCCGGCAGGCTCGAAGCAGGCGGTGCGTTCTGGGGCGGAGTGACGGCGTCCGGGCGCTTGGATGGGGTGTCTGTCCGGGGGGTGGTCGGACCGTGGGCAAGCAGAACGCTCGGGAGGGTCGGGTGGGCGTGACGTTGCAGGGTGTGCGGGCCTGCGGGCGATTCACCTGATCAGGTTGATGGCGACGGGTCCGAAAAGCCGCGGCCTGCCGTCGGGACCGCGCGGATCAGCAGCACCATCATCACGATCACCGCTGCTGACCGCAGGCCAGCGAGGGCTCGGCGGAATGATCGGGCGGGGCCTCGGGCGAAGGCGCGGGCGAGAGGGCGTGCGCCGCGGGGCTGCCGGCGATCGGGCGTACCGCTTCGCCGACGCGGATCTCGGTGCCGGCGAGCATGCGCGCGAAGTTGGCCCGGTGGCGGTAGGTGACGAACAGGGCCAGCGACATCGAGACGGTGAAGTAGGGCCAGAGCATGCCGAAGTCGGGCCAGATGGATTGGGGGGCGGGCGAGCCGCGGAAGAACCCGAAGCCGGCGCTGGCCGCGGGGAGGAAGATCGTCCAGATGGGCAGCAGCACGCCGGCGATGCACGACGAGAGACCGATGTAGCGGGTGACCCTCACCGAGATCGCCCAGGCGATGATGGAGATGATGGCCGGGATCGTGAGGATCGGGAAGACGCCGAGCACCGCGCCGAAGCCCGTGGCCACGCCCTTGCCCCCGCGGAAGCGCAGGAAGATCGAGAAGAGGTGGCCCATGAACGCGGCGACCCCGAAGGCCAGCCACGCCCCGGCCATGGCGTTGCTCGTGTCGTGGCGGGCGATGGTGCCGAGCATGAACCCGCCGGCGACCACGGGCACGCAGCCCTTGAGCATGTCCAGCATGAAGGTGAGCACGCCCCAGCGCCGCCCGAGCGTGCGCCCGACGTTGCTGGCCCCGATATTGCCGGAACCGAACTTGCGGACATCCACGCCGTGCGCCAGCGAGATGATCAGCCCGAAGGGAACGGAGCCCAGCAGGTAGGCACCGATCAGCCCGAGGAACCATGCCAGCCACGGAAAGTCAGGGGGCATCGCGGGAATAGCGTAGCCGGAGGACGGCCCGCGGTGGAGCGTCCCCCCGCGCCCCCATCCTTGTTCATCCCCGCAGCGCCGCAGCGGTGGCCGTGGCCATCGTGAGCGGGCTGGGAGTGGTCAGGGCAGGTCAGGCAAAGTGCGGCGGGGGGAGGTCGGCGGCGCGCTCGTCCAGCACGCGCAGCAGGTCCACCCAGACCTCGTCGGGGCTGCGGGCGGCGTTGATCACCGCGAAGCGCTGGGGGTTGGTGCGGGCCTGCTCGAGGTACCCCTCGCGGACGCGCCGGTGGAACTCGCGCCCCTTGGCCTCCATCCGGTCCAGCAGGGGGTTGAGACGGCGCGCTGCGGCATCGGCGTCGATGTCGAATAGCACCACCAGGTCGGGCAGCAGGCCGCGGGTGGCCACGCGAGCGACGGCGGCGATATCCGCGAACGCCATCCCGCCCGCCGAGCCCTGGTAGGCCAGCGTCGAGGCCACGAAGCGGTCGGCGAGCACCAGGTGCCCGCTGCGGAGGGCCGGGAGGACGACCTGCTCGACCAGTTCGGCGCGGCTGGCCATGTAGAGCAGCATCTCGCAGCGGAGGCTCATGCCGGTGTTGGCCCGGTCGAGAAGGACCTCGCGGATGCGTTCGCCGGTGACGGTGCCGCCGGGCTCGCGCACGGGGGTGCAGGGGACGCCGGCGCGGGCGAGGGCGTCGATCAGGCGTCGGAACTGGGTGCTCTTGCCCGAGCCGTCGGGCCCTTCGAAGACGATGAAGCGACCGGCGTACGCGCGCAGGAGGTGTGCGGGGGGCTGGGGGTACGGGGAAGGCGGAAAGGTGGGCTTGGAGTCGTTGGGCGGGGGCACGGGGGCGAGTGTAGTGGGGGGCGGGCGCTCGGTGACGCTAGCATCGGGACAATGACGGAGCGGACACCCGAGCAGACCATGGGCGTGGCGGGCACCGTGAGTGCGGCGGGTCACGCGACGGAGCGGACCGCGTGCCGGTACGACCTGCTGGCGGTCGATCTGGACGGGACGCTGCTGGACAGTGACGGTCACGTGCCGTCGGCCAACGCCGAGGCGCTGGCGCGGGCCCGGCGCGCGGGGATGATCGTGACGATCTGCACGGGGCGTGCGCTGGTGGAGTCGCGCGGGGCGCTGGAGGCGGTTGGGCAGGCCGACCCGGTGATCGTCTCCGGCGGGGCGATGGTGGCGTGCCCGGCGACGGGGCGGACGCTCGAGCGGCTCACGCTGGACGGCGGGCTGGTGGAGCGTGCGGTCAGTGAGTTCCACGGCGCGGGGCACGCGGCGATCATCCTCAAGGACCCGCACGCGGCGGGGTACGACTACCTGGTGGTGGCGCCGGACGGACGCGGGGACGACACGGCGCTGGACCCTGCGAGCCGTTGGTGGTTCCGGCGGATGGGGGCCAGCGTGCGGTATGCGGCGCGTCTGGAGGATGACCCGCACCCGGAGCACAGCGTGCGTGTGGGAGCGGCGTCGGCGAACGAGCCGGTCGATGCGCTGGCGTCGCGACTGCGCGAGCGGTTTGAGAGGCAGGCCAGTCTGCAGCACTTCCGCGGGGCCACGCTGCCGCGCGACCGGGTCGAGGACGGGATTCACAGCGTGCACATCGTGGAGATCTTCCATGCCCGTGCGGACAAGTGGCAGGCGGTCGAGCGTCTGGCGTCGCGTCTGGGGGTGGCGCCCGAGCGGACGTGCGCCATCGGCGATCAACTCAACGACCTGTCGATGATCGCGCGGGCGGGCCTGGGCGTGGCCATGGGCAACGCCGCGCCGGAGGTGGCGCGTGCGGCGGGGCGTCAGACGCTGGACAACAACCAGGCCGGGGTGGCGTACGCGGTTGACCGGCTGCTGAGCGGCGCGTGGTGAGGGCGTGGGGCGGTGCGGTGGTCGCGGGTGTTGGAGGGGCGATGCAGACGCTGACGCAGATCCGGGCGATGCTGGGCGAGCGCGGGTTGGCGCCGCGCCATGCGCTGGGGCAGAACTTTCTGATCGAGCGGACGCTGATCGCACGGCTGTGCGCGGCGGCGGGTCTGGGTGGTGGGGGTGGTGGCGGAGATGAGCCCGCGGCGTGGGGGCGGGTGGTGATGGAGGTGGGGCCTGGGACGGGGACGCTGACGGAGGAACTGCTGGAGCGCGGCGTGCGGGTGGTGGCGTGCGAACTGGACGCCGGGCTGGCCGGGCTGCTGCGCGATCGGCTCGGCGCGCACGGGCGGTTCACGCTGGTCGAGGGGGACTGCCTGGAGCGCGGGCGCGCGGTGAACCAACACCTGATCGGGTGCGTGCGGGAGGCGGTGCGCACCACGCCGGGGGCCGAGGGGTTCAGCCTCGTGGCCAACCTGCCTTACCAAGCGGGCACGGCGCTGATGCTGGCGCTGCTGCTGCACCACCCGGACTGTGTGCGTCTGGCGGTGACGATCCAGCGCGAAGTGGCCGAGCGCCTGGCGGCGGAGCCGGGGAGCAAGGCGTACGGGGTGCTGGGGATCGTGGCGAGGGCGGTGGCGGAGGTGGAGGTGGTAGCGAAAGTGCCGCCGGAGTGTTTCTGGCCGCGTCCTGAGGTGACCAGCGCGATGGTGGTGGTGAGGCGGCGAGAGCGACCGCTGACGTGTGATGCGCCGGGGCTGGCGGCGATGGCCAAGGGGCTGTTCAGCGCGCGGCGGAAGCAGTTGGGCACGGTCCTGGGACGGTCGTTCCCGTGGCCGGCGGGGGTCGAGCCGGGGAGTCGTCCTGAGCAGGTGAGCGTGGAGGGGATGGTCGCCCTGCTGGAGGCCGGCGCTGGGCGTGTGCTGGGCGCAGGGCGAGAGCCGATTGAGCCTGGTGAAGACGTTGAAACCTGATGGCTCGACGATCCGGCGGGCCTGGTGTACGGTACAGAAGAGGACGGGCCGCACGGCACGCGGTCGGCAGGGCGGAGGATGGCATGGGCGGAACGGAGATGCCCGGGAGCGGTGGGGGGTCGCTGGGCTCGACCCTGGAGCCCGTGCTCGGCGAGGCGATCCGTCAGGAGGGGGCGGCGCTGGGGCCGATCCAGTGGTTTCGCTCGGAATGGCAGCGCGGCGGGGGCTCCACGGGGCTGACGACGTTCACAGGGCGGGACGGCGTGGCGCGCCCGGCGGTGGTCAAGCTGCCTGTGGGGCCGGTGGAGTTGGGGTGGACCGTCCGCGCCAGTGCTGCGGGCGGTGACCGTTGCCCCACGCCCCGGGTGTATGCCTCGGGGACGTCCGTGGGCGGGTACGACCTGGCGTGGCTGGTGATGGAGCGTCTGGAGGGACCGCCGCTGGCGGCGAAACTCGACGCGGAAGGCGTGCGGCAGATCGTCGCGGCGGCGGCGCGGTTTCAGCAGGTGGCCGAGGTGGCGGGGGCGGGGGTGGAGCGGACGCCGGCGGCGCTTCCAGACTTCGAGCGGCTGGTCGAACTCTCGCGGCAGGTGGTGAAGCGCGGTGATGGGATCGCCGACGGTCAGCGCTGGAACAACGAACTGAAGGCGGTGCACAAGGCCCTGGGGGTGCTGACGGCGCGGTGGGGTCGGCGCGCGATCAACACCTGGTGTCACGGCGACCTGCACGGTGGCAACGCGATGCGCCGTGCGGACGGGGCCTGCGTGCTCATCGACCTGGCGCTGGTCCACCCGGGTCACTGGATCGAGGATGCGCTGTACCTGGAGCGCGTGCTGTGGGGACGCCCGGGACTTGTTGACGGGACCAGCACCGTTTCGCTGCTGGCGGCGGCGCGTCGCGAGCGCGGGCTGTCGTGCGACGGGGATTACGGGCTGCTGGCGAACATCCGACGGGTGCTGTCGGCGGCGTGTGCGCCGGCGCTGTTCGAGCGCGAAGGGAACCACCGTTACCTGGCCCACGCGCTGGAGCTCATCCACCGGCTGCTGCCGCAGGTGGCGCACTGAAGGCTGCGGTCCTGTGTGTGGGGTGCCGAATCGCGGTGATCGGTGATGGCGTACAGATCTCGAACGCCCGGCATGAAGGGGTGATGGGGCAAGTCCTATACTGAAGCAGCGGCCCGGAGCCCACATCGGCCGCGGTTTGCGAGGTGTTCGTGGAAGCGTTCGAAATGCTCAGGCGATTGATCGTGGAGGCTGAGGAAGACGTAAAGAAGGGGTACGGGGGCAACAAGGCGGCGGCGGTCCGGGCCCGCAAGAAGATGCAGGAGATTAAGGCCGCGGCGCAGCAGGTCCGCGAGGGGCTGCTGACCAAGCCGCCCGAGGGTGGGCAGGCATCAAACCCGGCCTGACGAATCCACTCCTGCGGTATGCTGCCACGTCGGAGGTGAAGCACAGCCACAGCGGGGGATCTGCGCGATGAGCACGATGGAAGCCGGCAATACGACGGGGAGCGGGGCACCGGAAGCCGGGGCCGCGGCCTCGGGCCGCAAGGGGCCGCTGTTCGACCTGTCGGGCATCGACTTCAAGCGGTCGTTACTGGATCGAGATGGGATCGCCCGGTGGAACCCGCACCGGGGGCATATGGCCCTGCTGGACGAGATTGTCTGGGCGTCGGAGGACCTCAAGACGGGGGTCGGGCTGTGGCGGATCACGCCGGACCAGTTCTGGGTTCCTGGGCACTTCCCCGGGATGCCGCTGCTGCCGGGGGTGCTGCAGGTGGAGTGTGCGGCGCAGTTGTGCGTGTACCTGTACAACCGGCGGTTTCCATCGCCCCGCAATGTGGCGTTCACTCGGATCGACCACTGCTCGTTCCGCGGGCAGGTCAAGCCGGGCGACGATTTTTACGTGCTGGCCAGCGAGATCAGGTTCACGGAGCGCCGGTTCATCGCGGACGTGCAGGGGCTTCTGCGGCCCGATCGGATCTGCTTCATGGCCCAGATTACGGGGATGACGATCTAGACCGCGGGAGGCCGTGGGGGTCGGGTCTCCCGGGTCCCCCCGCACGCTCCGGCGATCCGGACGGGCTACTGGGACGTAGAGCGGTACACCCGGCGCCGGTGCGTGAGAGGATGCAGCGTCTGGGGAGCGTGCCCCGCCGGCCGCTGGAGACGGGCGGAGCTGGAGGTGGTGATGCGTGGCCGAAACGTTCGGTATGGTGTGTTGAGCGGTCTTGCGGCGGTGGGTGTGGTGTGGGGTCTGTGGGGTCTGTGCGGGCTGTCGGCCTGCGCGCCGGGTGGATCGCAGGGAAGCGGGGCGGGACGGCCGTCCCAGGAGCGTGACGCGATGAAGTCCACGGGCACGGCGGGCGGGAACCAGGGGACCCCCGGGGCGCAGGGCCCGGGAGGTACGGAGTCGGCGCTGAATCTCACGTCGAGCGATGCGATGGCGTCCCTGCGCGAGCGGGCGCGGACGAGCCCGTCGTCGCTGAGTGACGAGGAGTGGCGGTCGCTGCTCACTCCGGAGGAGTTCCGCGTGATGCGTCTGAAGGGCACCGAGCGCCCGTTCACGGGGCGGTACTGGAAGTTCGACGAGCCGGGGGTGTTTGCCTGCGGGGCCTGCGGGGAGGTGCTCTTTCGAAGCGACGACAAGTTTTTCAGCGAGTGCGGCTGGCCGGCGTTCTCGGCGCCGGCGGTGGAGGGCGTGATCGCCGAGCACCTGGACACCTCGCACGGGATGGTGCGGACGGAGGTCACGTGCAAGCGGTGCGGCGCGCACCTGGGGCACGTGTTCAACGACGGGCCTGGGCCGACGGGCCTGCGCTACTGCATCAACTCGGTGTCGATCGCGCACGAGAAGGCCTCGACCGCTGCGGGGCCGGGCCCGAAGAAATAGCCCGTTGCGGTGAGTGCGTCCCCTGGCGCGTCGCTACATCACGGTCCTTCAGCGCGCCACGCGCAGCACGATGAGGGTGACGTCGTCGTCGGCCATGCGCACGCCGCAGAACTGGCGCAGCGACCACACGAGGTGCTCGACCACGCGCCCGGCGGGGGCATCGGGCTCGCGGTGGAGCAGGTCGAGGAGCGTGGTCACGATGCGGTCGCGGCCGAACGCGCGGTTCGAAAAGTCCCGGGCCTCGGAGAGCCCGTCGGTGTAGGCGACGACGACGTCGCCGGGCCGGAGGGAGTGGACGGCGACTTCGTACGGCTGCTCGGCGTCGAGGCCCAGGGGGAAGGCATCGGTGCCCAGGAAGGTGGTGGTCCAGGCGGGGGGCTCGTGGTGGGTGGGGTGGGTTGGGGTGGTGGTGCGGAAGAGGAGTGCCGGGTCGTGCCCGGCCGAGCAGTAACTCAGGCGCAGGTCGCGCGGGTCGAGGATGCCGCACCACATGGTGCAGAACTCCGACTCGAGGGTGTCGCGTGAGAGGGCGCGGTTGACCTTGGCGATGACCTCGTCCAGGCGCCAGTCCTCGCTGGCGAAGGCCCTCAGGTTGGCGCGGACGGCGGACATGAGCAGCGCCGCGGGCACGCCCTTGCCCACCACGTCGCCCACCGCCAGGCCCAGGGCGCCGTCGGGTTTCTCGAAGAAGTCGTAGAAGTCGCCCCCCAGGGCCGAGGAGGGGGCGTACTTGGCGGCCAGGTCGAAGCGGCGGCTGGTGGGCAGTTGCCGCGGGAGCATGCGGCGCTGCACGTCGGCGGCGACGCGCAACTGGCGTGCCACGCGGGCCTCCTGCTCGCGCAGGGCCCGCAGTTGCTCCAGGGCTACGGCCATGGCGGCGTGGTCGGCGATGGAGCGCAGCAGGCCCAGTTCGTCGGCGGTGAACCGGCGCGGCGTGCGCGAGTAGAGGCGGATCAGGCCCAGCGCACGCCCCTGGGTAATGAGCCCGGTGACCACCAGCGCCGCCAGCCCCTCCAGGCGCGGGCGCTCGTGATCGGCCACGCGCGGGTCGGTGAGCAGGTTCTCGATGCAGACCACCTCACCCTCCAGCGCCCGCCGGCGCAGGGACCCGTCGATCGACAGCGGGTGCTCGTCGGCCAGCCAGCGCTCCGACAGCCCGTGCCAGGCACGGTGCACAAGGTGCGCCGGGGCGGCGTCGGGCGCGGGGCTCTCGGCGGGTTCGCTGAGCATGGAAATGCACCCCGCGTCCAGGTGCAGCGACTGCAGCGCCAGGTCCAGCGCGGCGCGGAGCATGGTGTCCACGTCGCGGGCCTGCACCAGCAGAGAACTGAGCCGGTACATCGCGTCCAGTTCGTGCACGCGCCGGCGCAGCGCCAGCATGCCTTCGCAGGATTCGACCGCCGTCCCCGCCAGCAGGAGCACAGCCCGCTCCAGCGCCCGGCGTTCGCCGGGGTCGTCACGGCCCCAGTCGGCGGGCATGACGATCGTGCCGATCTCGCCGAGGCTGGTGATGAGCGGGACGGCGAACGGATCGACGGCGCCGGGCTTCCCGGGCGTGCCGGTGCTGCGGATGCCCCCCTCGGGGTACGCGCGTCCGACGAGGGCGAAGGCGCGCCGGGCGCCGTCCTCCGCGGGCCAGACTTCCCAGCGGCGTGCGGTGTCCGAGGGCACGACGACGCGTCCGTCGACATCGCAGAGCCAGATCGGGACCCCGGTCAGGCGTGAGACCTCGTCGCACAGGCGCGCCAACGACCCGTCGGTCAGGAAACTCTGGATCGACACGCGCCCGCCGACGCGGTGCAGGTCCTGGCGCGAGACGTGCGAGTCGGGCGTCGTGAGGGTGCCGGCGGGTGCGGTGGGGGGCTGTGATGTGCCGCCGTGCGGGTTGTCAGGGTCGGGGTGATGATGCACGCGAATGAAGCGGTCTGCGCTGAGTGGGGGTGTGAGGGGGGGGGAGTGGGGGTGTGATGTCGGGCTGCGGGGGATGGCGGGGCAGTGTAATCCGTCGGTATGACGGGCGGCGATGCGGGCATTGCGCGACCTTGACACTCCAAGCCCGGCATGCACCGGAAACCGCGCGCGGAGGTGACCCGTCCCGACTCGTGGTCGCGAGGGGAGGAGGGTGAGGGGGTGAGGGGGGGGGTGGCGTTCGGGTTCAGGGCGTCACTTCGACGGGACGGGCTCTTCGGGGGGTGTCGCTGGGCGCCAGACCTGCCGGACGAACTCGACCAGCGCGCGGTCGGCGGCGGACATGGCGGGCAGGGCCTGCTCAAGTTCGTTCAGTCCCTTGGCGAGCCAGTCGGCGCGTGAGAACTGGAAGCCCAGGTAGGCGATGCACCACCCGGCGTCGGCGCCCAGGGCGGTGCCGGACTCGGGGCTGTCGGTGAGGTATTCGACGATGTTCTCGGCGCGTCGTTCGGTCATGAGCAGGCTGGAGTCGTAGCGCATGGGGGCGATCTCGGGGTGATCGCGCAGCAGGTTGCGCAGCGAGAGCGCCGAGGAGAGGAAGAGCCCCGCGCTGAGCTGGGCGTTGAGGCGCCCGGCCCGCGCCATCGCGATGGCGTTGGTGCCGCCGGCGACGCGCTCCAGCCCGCGGACGCGCACCGCGCGTTCGTAGGTGGCCTCGGCGTCGAAGAAGCGGCCGTCGGCCATGTCGCGCGCGGCGTTGCGCATGAGGATCGTGTACTCGGCGTCGGGCGGGGCGTCGGCGGGGATCAACTCCCGCACGGGGGGGTTCTCCGCCGCCTGGCGCAGCGCCTCGATGAGCACGGTGTCCCGCAGGTCGACCGTCTCGGCGGGCGTGATCATCGGCGTGTCGGGTTGCGCGGGAGAGGGTTGGGGCACGCGCACGCCCATGCGCTCCAGTTCGCGCCGCAGGCCGGCGTCGGTGATGCGGTCGCCGAGGATCGAGGTGCGCCAGTCGGCCGGGGCGCTCTCACCGGAGGGCGTGGTCCCTGCGGCCTGCTCGGCCGCGAGGCGTGCGCGGAGGGCGGCCAGACGATCGCGGAACGCGCGATCGTCCTCGGGGCTGCCCAGCGGGGGCGGGGTGACGGGGGCGGGCGCGCCGGGGCGAGCGGGATCGGCCGTCGCGGGGGCATCGGGCGTGCCGGGTGCGGTCGTGCCGGCCGTCGAGGTGCGGAGCGAGCTGACGACGCCGTCGAGGCTGGTCCGCACGACCGGCACGCTGAGGTCGATTCGCCCGGGCTGGGTCTGTCCGGGGAGCGAAGCCGAAGGCGGCGTGGCCAAGGGCGATGCGGCGGCGATGTTGCCGGCGGGGCGACCGCCCAGGTCAGGCTCTCGCGGGTCGCGCGCGGCGGTGATGGGTCCTGAGGTGGTGCCCGTGAGGGGGGTGGGTGCGCCGGGACGCGCGGCCAAGGCGGGGTCCTGGAACTGGATGCGGTTGACCGACAGCCCGCGCAGGGATGAAGAGGTGACGGTGGTCAGCGAGCCATCACGACCGGCGCCCATGGCCAGCAGGGTCGGACGGCGGGCCTCGGCGGCGTTGTAGTCGGCGATGGATCGCAGGGAACGGAGCGTGGAGCCGGAGGCGGCGGTGGCGTCGCGGACCGGGCGCAGCGTCAGCATGAGCGAAGGGTTGAGGTCGGTCACGGCGCCGGTCGAGAGGGCGAATTGCGTGGCGAGGATGTCGCTACTGCGCACGCCGGTGCCGATGAGCCCCTGCGGTGCGGTGTCGCGCCGGAAGTCGAACGTGCTGGAGCCGGCGGTCTGGCCGCCGGTGAACTCGTCCACGCCGCGGTAGCCGGTGAACCCGCGGAAACTCTTGCCGCCGGGTGCGGTGCCGGCGATGACGGCCTCGTTGAACCGCTGCACGGCCATGAAGTCCTGGACGGGCAGGTTGCGCCCACCGGAGCCGACCTGCGGGTTGCGGTCGAGCAGTCGGCCGTCCTGCAGTTGGGCAAGGGCGGATCCCGTCATGACCAGGCCTGTCAGCCCGGCCAAGCACGTCAGCCAGGCCGCTGGACGAGGTCGGGAGTGTCCGGGGTGCTGCGGATGCGGGCCGTTCGGTTGCGCGAAGGGGGGAGTGATCATGTCCGTCTCCAGTTCGACCGCAAAGGGCGCGGGAACTGCCGCGCACAGGGCCCAATGACCGCGCCCCCCCTCTTGTGTACGTCGCGTTCGGTGACCCGGGTTCAGCGGACTCCCCGGGTGTACAAGGAGGCTTGCTGGCCAGGCCCCGAACGCCCGGGGGGACATCGCAGATAAGGGTATCGTCCCGATCCAGCGTTCAGCGTGCGTGGGAGGCAGGCGACGTGGCGTAGGAGGTGTAGAAGTGCGTGGGGAGGGGAGTGGGAGGGGAGTGGGAGGGTGTGGGGAGGTGTGGGGAGGTGTGGGGAGGTGTGGGGAGGTGTGGGGAGGGGTGGGTGTGTGTGGGGGGGTTGTGGGGTGGGTGAGGCCCGTAGACTGCGTGCGATGACCCCGTACTACGTCACCACGCCGATCTACTACGTGAACGACCGCCCGCACATCGGGCACTGCTACAGCACGACCATCGCGGACGTGACGGCGCGGTACGCACGGCTGCTGGGGCGTGACGTGTTCTTTCTCACGGGGACCGATGAGCACGCCGACAAGGTCATCGAGCGGGCCCGTGAGCACGGGATGACGCCGCAGGCCTGGGCCGATGCCTGTTCGGAGGAGTTCCGGCGGGCGTTCGCCGACCTGAACATCGTGTCGGACGTGTTCTACCGAACCTCGAACCCTGAGCACAAGCGGCTGGCGCAGGCGTACATCGCCAAACTCCGCGACCGGGGGGACATCTACCTGGGCGACTATGTGGGGTGGTACGACACGTCGCAGGACGAGTACCTCACGGAGACAGTCGCGAAGGAGGCCGGGTACAAGAGCCCGGTGACGGGCCGACCTCTGGAGCGACGCACGGAGAAGAACTACTTCTTCCGGCTTTCGGCCTATCAGGAGCGCCTGCAGGCTCACCTGGATGCCAACCCCGAGTTCATCCTGCCCGAGGCGCGGCGCAACGAGGTGCTCGGGCGTCTGCGCGGCGGGCTGCAGGACGTGCCGGTGAGCCGGGCGGTCGGCGCCGGCGACAGCGGGTGGGGCGTGCTCATGCCCGACGACCCGTCGCACCGGGTGTATGTGTGGATCGAGGCGTTGTGCAACTACCTGACGGCGGTGGACGCCCCCGAGCGCCGGCGGTACTGGCCTGCGTCGGTGCACATCATGGCCAAGGACATCCTGTGGTTCCACGCGGTGATCTGGCCGGCGATGCTGATGGGCCTTGGCGAGCCGCTGCCGCGGGTGGTGTACGCGCACAGTTACTACGTGCGCGACGGGCAGAAGATGAGCAAGTCGCTGGGCAACTTCCTGGACATCGACACGCTCCGGGGGTATCTGGCGCGGTACGGGCGCGACGCGATGCGGTGGTACCTGGCGACGCAGGGCCCGCTGTACGCCACCGACGCGGACTTTTCGTACGCCAAGTTCGTCGAGGTCTACAACGCCGAACTGGCCAACGGCCTGGGCAACTCGACCTCGCGCGTGGGCAACATGATCGCCAAGTACTTCGACGGTCGCGTGCCCGACCACGCCGGGCGCGAGGGCGAGGGTGAGTACCACTGGGCGTCGATCATTGCCGCGAGCGTGCGGTCGGCGATCGCCGCGGCCGACCGGCTGGACCTCGGTTCGGCGCTGCAGGAGGGCGTGGCGCTGGTACGGCGCGTGGACGGGTACATCAACGCCACCGAGCCGTTCAAGATCGCCAAGCGGCTGGAGAGCGAGCCGGGTGCCAAGGAGCGGCTGGGGGCGATCCTCTACCAGTGCGCCGAGGCCCTGCGCGTGGCGAGCCTGATCATGTCGCCGGCGATCCCGGAGGCGACGGCGAAACTGTGGACGGCGTGGGGGTGCGCGGTTCCGGAGGCGCACGCGACGCGCACGCTGGGGCACCTGTCGCAGTGGGGCGGGGAGCACAGCCTGCGTCCGGGCGCGCCCTTGAACAAGGGCGAGGCGCTGTTCATGCGCGCCGACCCGGCGCTGCCCGAGCCCGGACCGGTGACGGGGGCCTGACGGCTCGCGGGAGCGGGGGCGGGCGCTGGGGGTGCGTCAGTGGATGAAGTTGGCCCAGGGGTGGGCGTGGTTGGGGTTGGTGCTGTTGGAGATGTCGCCGATGAGCGAGACGGTCACGGGCGGGCCGAGGCTGTTGCTGGCGCTGATGGTGTAGTTGGCGGTGTTCTGGCGGAAGGTGTTGCGGGTGATGAGGCTGCCGTTGCCGGTCAGGCGGACGCCCACGCCGTTGGAGGAGAGGGTGTTGCTGTCGATGCGGTGGTTGTTCTGGGAGGAGACGATGCCGCCGTTGGTGGTGGAGCCCTGGGCATTGCCGGAGAGGGTGTTGTCGGAGACGAGGCAGCCGGCGCCGGAGAGGACGATGCCGGTGTTGGTCGAGCCGGTGACGGTGTTGCGGACGACGGTGGAGCGCTGACCGACGTTGATCCCGTCGGCGCGCGCCGAGGAGACGGTGTTGTCGGTGATGGTGGAGGAGCCGCCGGCGAAGATACCCGTGCCGCGCACGCCGCGGACGGTGCAGTGACGGACGGCCGACCCGTCGGCGACGGACATGCCCGGGGCGTCGCCCACGGTGAGGGTGTAGACGACGCTGACGTTCTCGACGATGGTGGCGTTGCCGGAGAAGAGGCCGCCGCCCTGGCAGTCGAGGATGGTGCAGCCGCGGACGAGCACGCTGACCGAGGCGTTGAGGTTGAGCCCGGCGAGGGTGTTGTTGGAGATGCGCAGGTTCTCGAAGCGTGAGCCGTCGGTCTGGAGGTTGATCCCCGAGCCGGGCCAGGAGCGGATGACGCCGTTGCGGACTTCGATGTTGCGGTGGTAGATCGCGGTATTGGCCTGGGAGATGGCGTCGCCGGCGCCGAAGACGCCGATGACGCTGAAGCCGTTGAGGTCGAGGGTGACGTTGTCGCTGGCGATATGGATGCCGTGGCGACCGGAGACGCCGACGATGTTGGCGGTGAGGTAGTAGGAGCCCGGCGCGGAGATCACGTGGAGTGCGGTGGCGGAGCCGGGGAGGGTCTGCACGTTGGTTCGCGGCTCGATCTCGCCGAGGTGCTTGAAGCGCAGGCCGGGCACCTGCGAGGTGTCGGTGACGGGTCCGGGCGGTGGCGTGAGCGGCCCGGCCAGTGCGATCGACAGGCCGGCGCCGAGCAGGACCCCCAGGAGCCCGACGGTCGTCGCGGCGCTGAGGGCCGGCCCTGGGTGGCGGCGCTGCGGAACGCCTACGGGAGTGGTCCTTCGTGACGGACAACGGAACCAGCTCTTCAGCATCTGGGCCCCTCCATGGCCGGGCCGCCGGGAAAGCCCGGATCACGGGCTCGACCGGAGCGGCGGTCCATCTAGAGCATGCCCCACGCCGTTCACCACGGCCACGGCCCTGTGCGTGAACCACGCACGATGGCGCGGAAATCGCCCGCGCAGGCACCGTCAGCGCGGGTTATCCGACGCGCCAGCCCGATGGCTGGGAGGGGGTGGGACTGGCGGGCCTGGTCGATGGCCGCGGCGTTGTGCGGCGCTCTAGACTCTGCCCCGTGGGGCGGGCGTGAGCGTTGACGGGGCGGGCCGTGGAGCGTGAAGTATGCCGCATGTGATCGCTGAGCCGTGCATCGGGACCAAGGACACCTCCTGCGTGGAGGTCTGCCCGGTGGACTGCATTCACCCGACGAAGAACGAGCCGGACTTCGGCAAGACGAACCAGCTCTACATCGACCCGAACACCTGCATCGACTGCGGCCTGTGCGTGGACGAGTGCCCGGTGAAGGCGATCTTCCCCGAGGAGGATCTGCCGAAGGACTGGAACCAGTACGTCCAGATCAATCTGGACTTCTACAAGTCCAAGTAGGCAGGGTGAAGCGGCCGGCGGACGCGACGGCCCGAATCACCTGAACAGGTGCGAGCCGGTCATCCCGTGCCGGTGCGCCTCGGAGACGGCACACCCAAACTGCCGTGGGACTCCTCCGCGTCATGACAGGGCACCAGGCCGACGGACGCCGCCGGGGGCAGGCGGTCGGCGTGGCGGCGGATGTCGCAGTGCAGGACCTGGCGGTAGTGCAGCAGGCGGAGGGCCGGGTCGTCCAGATGCCCTCCGAAGGTGCGGTTGGGGTCGTTGTAGATCAGGCGGACGGGGACTTCGCCGATGCGCCACCCGTGGGCGACGGCCTGCACCCACAGTTGCATGGGGAAGGCGTAGCCGTCCACGTCCAGGCGCAGGTCGTTCAGCGCGGCGACGCGGTGGGCCTTGAAGCCGCAGAAGGCGTCGGTGAGCGAGAGGCCGAGGCGCTCGTTGAGTTCGCGCGTGACGGCCTGGTTGATCGCGCGCCGGTCGGCTGGGGGCTCGGTCGTGGGCTCGCCGGGGACGAGGTAGCGCGAACCGGAGATCAGGTCCCAGCGACCGGTGGCGGCGGCCTGGACGAACACGGGGATCGACTCGGGCTCGTGCTGCTCGTCGCAGTCCATGGTGATCACCCAGTCGAACCCGGAGCGTCGGGCGTGGTCGAAGGCGTCGCGGAGCGACCGCCCGTACCCCGCGTTCTGGGCGTGACGGATCACCCGCACGGGGAATCGCGTCAGCAGGTCAGGCGTCGCGTCGGTCGAGCCGTCGTCGATAACCAGCACGTTCTTCGCATGGCCCAGGACCGCGTCGAGCACGCGCGGGATCGAGCGTTCCTCGTTGTAGATCGGGATCGCGACAAGCCACCGCTCGCACCCGCGCGCGTCAGGGCTGGACGCGGCGCTTTCCGCGGACGCGGCACAGGCACAGCGATGGGCCGTGGCGGCGCGGGCGTGGACCGGGCAGGGGTAGGTCGGGTCGGGCATGCCGGGAAGTTGGCCGACAAGGCTGAAAGGCCCGGGGCGTGCCCGGTGTGAACGCCGGGCCGGAGTGGCCCGTGAGGTGGGTGTGGATGCTAGCGCGCCGAGGGTGGGTGGTCAGGGTTTTCAGGGAGACTCGACCGCCGTCCGCGCGATCTCGACCCCCGCCTCGACCGATCCGGCGACGGCCAGGAGACGGCCGTGCCGGTCAAGCCACCCGGCCCGTCGCAGGACACGCAGGATCTCCGGGCGTGCGCCGGCGAGCACGGTGTAGATGCGGCGCTTTTCGAGTCGGGAGACCATGGAGTCGAGGTTGACCAGGCCGGTGGCGTCGAGCGTGGGGACATCGGTCAGATCGAGCACGACGGCGCGGGTGGCGTCGCCCGGGGCGGTGAGCTGGCTCAGCGCCCGTGCGGCGGCGCCGAAGAACAGCGGCCCGCCGATGTCGTAGATCAGCACGCCGTGCGGCACGGGCTGGCGGTACGCCGGGTGACCCTGGCCGACCAGTTGCACGCTGGAGGTCTCGGCCATGCGGCGGATGAACAACAGCGCGGCCAGGACCACGCCGGCGCTGACCGCGATCACCATGTCGAAGACGACGGTGAGGCCGAAGCAGACGAGCATGACGCCGGCATCGCTGCGCGGAGCGTGGCGCAGGACGAAGACCAGGTGTCGCGTGTCGGCCATCTGCCGCGCGACCGCCAGCAGCAGCGCCGCCAGCGAGGCCATCGGCAGGTGGCCCAGGAGCGGTGTCAGCAGCAGCAGGGCGCAGGCGAGGAAGCCGCAGTGCACGACGGCAGCGATCGGTGAGCGCGCGCCGGCGCGGGCGTTGGTGGCGGTGCGGGCGATGCCGCCGGTCGCCGCGAAGCCGGCGAAGAACGGCGCGACGACGTTCCCCACGCCCTGGGCGAAGAGTTCGGCGTCGGGATCGTGGCGGGTGCCGCGGAGGCCGTCGGCGACGACCGCCGACAGCAGCGAGGCGATGGCCCCGAGCATGGCGATGGTGAAGGCCGCGGGCAGCAGCGCGCGGACCAGGTCCAGTGAGAGTGTCAGCGCGGTGGGCTGCCCGTCGGGGCCGAGAGGGCCGGGCTCGTCCCACGGGGCCAGCAGCGGGGGGAGCGTGGCGGGCAGGCCTTGCGGGGCGGCGGGCGTGCCGTAGCGGGTGGCGATCGTCTCGATCGACAGGCCCGGGAAGAGCCAGGTGGCCGCGGCGCCCAGGAGCGCGGCCAGCGGCAGGGCCACCAGCGGCGCGGGGATGCGTCGGAGCAGCCTGGGCAGGAGCACGAGCATCGCGAGTGTGAGCACGCCCATGCCCGCGTCGCCGAGCGCCGCGCCCCAGTGCTCGACGTGCCCGAACTTCTGCAGCGCCGCGTCCCAGAGGACGTGCACGCGGTCGAAGAAGGCGTCGGGCATGCGCGTGACCGGTTGGTCGTGCAGGCGCAGGTGCATGGTCTCGATGTCCAGTCCCACGAAGTCGCGGACCTGCAGCAGCGCGATCACCACCGCGATGCCCGCGGTGAAGCCCGTGGACACCGGGTAGGGGATGAACTCCACCAGCCGCCCCATGCGCAGCAGGCCCATGAGCATCAGGATGACGCCGGCCATGGCGCTGGCCAGCGCCAGGCCCGCCAGCCCCCACTGGGCGGTGATCGGCGAGAGCACCACCACGAACGCCGCGGTCGGACCGGAGATCTGGTAGCGGCTCCCCCCCAGCAGCGCGATGACGAAACCGGCGATGATTGCGGTGTAGAGGCCGTTCTCCGGGCGCAGGCCCGTGGCGATCGCCAGCGCCAGGTTCAGCGGGAGCGCCACGACCCCCACGACCAGCCCGGCCAGCAGGTCATCGCGGAGGGCCCTGAGGGAATAGCCCTCCCGCAGGGACTCCCGGAGGGCGCAGGCGGGGTTGAAGTGAAACCCCGGGAGCATGTCGCGGACCGCCGACAGTCGAGCGCGGGCCATTGAGGCAGTATTGGCGCACGAAGAGGGGTTCGGCGGGGAGGGTGGGGTCGCGCGGGGAAGTCCTGAGGGCGTGGGCGTGATGTGGTACGCTCTTCGTCTGCGGTCGCGCCCTTGGGAACGGTGTGGCGTGGGCGTGTGATGCGCGATGGGAGACGCCGATGAGCGTGACATGGACCTTGGTTGTGGCGTTGTTGATGCAAGGGCAGCCGGCGGGTGGCGCACCGCCGACCCCGGGTGTGCAGCCACCCACTCCGGCCCCGGCTCCAGCGACTGAACCGGCCCCAGCCCGTCGTGCACCGGCGCGGGTCGATCCGCCGCGGCTTGAAGCGCGGCCATTGGAGGAGGTTCAGGTCACGAATGAGGACCTGGCCCGCGCGGTGAAGGAGGGCGTGGCGTTCCTGGTGCGCGTGCAGGAGGGCGACCCGAACCGGCGAGGGCCGGCGGAGGACGGGCCCGGGCGCGAGTGGCCGTACGAGGGTGTCTACCGGGTGGGCGGGCAGATCCCGATCGGGTACCGGGTGGGGGGGACGGGGATCGTGGCGCGGGCGCTGCTGCTGGCGCCGGGGTACGGGGAGGACGAGCCGCGCCGCGCGGCGGTGCGGCGTGCGGCGGAGTTTGTGTGCGCCGGCACGGAGCACCCGCTGATGTCGGAGAAGGACTACAACGCGGGGTACGACGTGCGCGGGTGGGGGTACACGTACGGGGTGTGGTTCCTGCTGGAACTGAAGGCCCGCGGGCAGGTGCCCGAGGGGATGGGCGCCGAGGTGGAGCGGGCCACGCGCTGGTACCTGGACGCGATCGAGAAGACGCAGATCCCCGAGACGGGCGGGTGGAGTTACTCGCGACCGGCGGGGCGGGAGCGTCCCGCGCCGTCGTCGCCGTTCATGACCGGGCCGACGCTCCAGTGCCTGGCGCTGGCGCGGCGTCTGGGCTACGAGGTGGAGCAGGGGACGATCGACCGGGCGCTGGACGCGCTGGACGCGTCGCGCGGGCCGGAGCACACGATCGTGTATTCCGGGCGGGCCGGGGCGCGGGTGGGGCAGTCCAACGGCGTGCCCGGGGCGACCGGGCGCATGTGCTGCGTCGAGTCGACGCTGCTGATGTTCGGGCGCGGCGACGAGGCCCGGGCCCGCAACGCCGTCGAGCGGTTCCTCGAGCACTGGGACGAACTGGACAAGCGCCGAGCGCGCGGGGGCACGCACGACCCGCCCTACGGCGTGGCTCCGTACTACTTCATGTTCGCGCACCTGGCCGCGGCGCAGTGCCTCGAACTGCTGCCGCCCGACCAGCGGGCGGACCTGCGCACCAGCGTGCGACGCATGCTCTTCCGCGTGCGCTCGCCGGAGGGCACGTGGAACGACCGGGTCTTCCCGCGGTCGGCGGCGTTCGGTACGGCCTTCGCGCTGCTGGCGATCGGGGAGGGGGGCTGGCCGGAGGCTGAGCGTCGGGCCCCGGCACCGCCGGCGGGTGGTTCGGCGCGGTGAGGTCGGGGTGGGAAGGTCGGCGTGCGGCCGAGCCTTGTCCGTGGCGGGAGCGCTCGATGTAGAATCCGCGCGGGACAACGGTTCGAACGCCAGTTGAGACCATGGGCGCAGTGAGTCTTCCCCCTGTGCCGAGAAGGAGCGGAGCATGACCAGGGTGCTGTTTGGTGTGGTGGGGCTGATGGCGGGTGTGGGCGCGTGCGTCGCCATCGCGGGGGCATGGTCCACGGGCTTCGGTGGAGCGATCGCCCTGGCATCGCCCCGGCCCGTGGAGCGCGCGCCGCAGTCGCCCCAGGCGCCGGTCGTGAGGTCGATCGTCGAGACCCTCGCGGCGGATCCGAACTTCTCATCGCTGGTGGCGGCGGTTCGGGCGGCGGGGCTCGGCGAGGACCTGTCGGGCAAGGGCCCGTTCACGCTGTTTGCGCCGACGAACGCGGCCTTCGAGAAACTCGGGAAGGAGCGCGTGGATGAACTGCTCAAGCCCGCGAACAAGGCCGAACTGCAGGGTCTGCTGAGGTTCCACGTGATCCCCCAGGCGCTGCGGGCGGCGGACGTTGTGCGCGTGCGGCAGTCTCCGCGCACGCTGCAGGGCTCGGTGTTCACCATCTCCGTGCGGGACAAGTCCGTGATGATCGGCAACGAGAAGGGCATGGCCACGATCGTGCGCACCGACATCGAGTGCTCCAACGGGGTCATCCACGTGATCGACTCGGTGATCGCCCCGCCCGATCCGCGCCCCGCGGAACAGCCCCGTGATGGCGGGCGGCGCCGGCCCTGAGCGCGAGTGTGTGAGGGGAAGGGTGTGTGGGGGGTGGGGGCGGGGTGTTCGCGCAGGAACCGTTTGGCCGAGTCACTCCTCCATCGCGTTGCCGCCGGCGACAAGAGCGCCATCAACGAACTGCTGAGCCGGTACGGCGGGCTGGTGTACGCGCTGGCGCGACGGTTCTGCTACGAGCCCTCGGAGATCGAGGACGCGGTGCAGGAGGTGTTCATGGCGGTCTGGCAGAGCGCCGGACGCTTCGACGCGGCCCTGGGCTCGGAGGAGACCTTCGTCGCGATGGTCACGCGGCGCCGGCTGATCGACCGGCGGCGCCGCTCGGCCCGCCGGGCCATGCCGACGGTGGACGCCGACCTGGGGGCCTTGGTGGCCGATGCGGGCGGCGGTGGTCCCGGGCGCCTGGGCGTGACCGATGCGCACGCGCCGGACCCGGCCGCCAGCGGGGAACAGTCCGAGGACCTGCAGCGGGCGCTGCGGCTGCTGCGGACGCTCCGCCCCGAGCAGCAGCAGGCCATCACGCTCTCGGTCTTCCACGGGCTGTCGCACGAGCAGATCGCCGCGCTGACCGGGATGCCCCTGGGCACCGTGAAAACGCACGTACGGCGTGGTTTTATCGCCCTGCGTGAAGCCATGCAGGGGCGTCCGGCGAAGTCGAGAGCGGACGGTGAATCCACCGGGGGGCCATCGGTCGAAGGAAGGGTTGGGCCCGGCTCCCGGTGACGGGCTGTGGGGCTGTACAACGCCCCATGGGTGGGGGGTGGTGGGAGGGGGGTGTGGGGGGCAGGCTTCAGGGGCTGGGGACGAACGCGATGAACAGTCAGGATCGGAACAACACGACAGGCATGGGCCGCTCACCCGGTGATCCGGGGCGGGAGCAGGACATCCTGCGCCTGGAAGAGCTGCTGCTCGATCGGGCGACGGTGGGGCTGAGCCCGGAGGCCGAGGCGGAACTGCACGTCCTGCTGGAGCGGTACGACCTGCCGATGGACGAGTCCTACGAGCGAGCGGCGGCGGTGCTGGACCTGGCGCTGGGCGGCGGGGCGGAGGTGCACGCGGGGGCGATGCCGTCCGGCCTGCGGTCGCGTCTGCGCGAGGCGGGGCACCAATGGGCGGAGGTGCGCCGGGGCGATGGGCTGTCGGGGGCGGAGCGGGCGGGACTGCCGTCGGCGCTGAGCGACCGGGCCGCGCGCCCGGGAGAGACCGCGTTGACGGAGCGAGCGGTTCGTGCGCATCGGCACGCGGGGGGGCGGACAGCGCCGGGGGGCGGATCGGCGCTGTGGATCGGGGTTCGTTCCTGGGGCGGGTGGGCGGCGGCGGCGTGCCTGCTGGTGGTGGTGCTTTCGCGACCGGCGATGGTGCGTGATGTGCCCCAGCGACCGCAGGACCATTCGACTCCACCGGCGACCATCGCGATCGGGAGCGGCGCGCTGGCCGGGGTGGGAGAGGCGTTCGCCTCGCCGTGGTCGAAACTCATCAGCCAGCGCGCGGACCCGAGCACGGACCTGCGCGTGATGCCGCTGGGGCACACCGATACGGCGCTGCCGCTGGGCGAGGTGCACTGGAGCCCGACGCGCCAGAGCGGGTTTGTCCGCGTGTCCAACCTGCCGGAGATCGACCCGCGCAGCGAGCAGTTTCAGATCTGGATCCGCGATGCGGACCGCGACGGCGTGGACGCCATCAGCGGGGGCGTCTTCGACGGTCCGGAGCGCGGCGGGGAGGTGCTGATCCCCTTCTCCGCGTCGCTGCCGGTGGGTCGTGCGGAGGGGTTCGTGCTGACGGTGGAGCGGCGCGGGGGCGTGCCGGTGCCGTCGGGCGGGCGCGTGGTGGCGTTGACCCTGCCGGGCCGGACGGCCGCGATCATCCCAGAGGCGGGCGAACTCAACGCCACGCACGAGGTTGACGGCGCCGCCCCGTACACGGAGGTCCAGCGCCAGATCCCCGCGTCCAAGGTCCTGCAGCCGGAGACGCCGGTGGGGCTTGATCGCCCGTTCTGACGGGCCGGGCGCGGCACGATCCCGAGCTCCTCGACCGGACGTGAGCCCGCGCCTTCACAGCTCTTCACAGTTCTTCAGAGGGGCTTCACAGCGCTTCAGGGGGCTTCGTGTTATGGCCTGCAGGCATGGGCTCGTATCAGGGGCTCATGACCACGACGATCTGTGATCGGTCGTCGGCGGTGCGCAGCAGGGAGACGCCGTCGTCGAGGCGGCCCCTGCGGGTGATCAGCGGCTCGACGTGGACCAGGCGCTGCTCGAGCATCTGCAGGGCCTCGGCGATCGACCCACCGCGGGCGCCGACCATTTCCAGTTCGTGATCGACCAGCGGGGCCAGGTCGGGGGCGGGCTGGCCGGGCGAGGTGCCCATGAGCACGAGGCGTCCGCGCGGGCGGACCAGGCGCATGGCCAAGTCGAGCCCCGCGGCCGCGCCGGTGCAGTCCACGACGACGTCCTGGTCGTGCCGGTGGCCGACCTCGCCGGCGTGGCGGTGCTTGATGCTCCAGCGCTCGCAGAGCGTGAAGCGCTGCGGGTGATGGCCGAGCAGGCGCACCGAAGCGTTCAGGCGGGCCATGACCTGCACGCAGAGCAGGCCCAGCAGCCCGTCGCCGAGCACGGTGATGTACGGCTTGCCCTCGACGCGGAACATGACCGCCGCGTGGGCCGCGGCCGCCAGCGCCGGCGCGAAGACCGCGCGCTCGTCCTCGACCGACGACGGCACGGGGTGCAGCGCCGCCAGCGGCATCGCGACCAGGTCGGCAAAGCAACCGTCGCGCCCCGAGAGCCCCGGCGCCGCGCGGTCGCGGCAGTGGTTGCCCAGGCCTCCACGGCAGAGGTCGCAGCGTCCGCAGGCGATGGAGGGCGCGGCGGTGACGCGCTGCCCCTTCAGCGCGCGGGCGCGCTGGGCGTCGGTGTCGGCGTGCACCTCCTCGACGACGCCGACCATGGCGTGCCCGAGTGTGCCGGAGAACCCCGAGCCGGGGCGTGCGGCGTGCCGGTCGGGGGTGGTGATGGCCACGAGCGTGGGGCGCACCAGCGCCTCGCCGGGTCCGGCGCGCGGCGCGGGGCGTGAGCGATCGAGGGTCACGCTGTGGCCGTCGGTCCGCAGGGCGCGCACGATGAACTCCCGTGGCCCGTGGCGTGGGCCAGAGGGACTATCGGCCGGATGGGGCGTCGTCGTCACCGGGATGCACCCGACCGGCGGCGGGCGGGCCGGGGTCGCGGGACGTGCGGGGATGCGACGGCGCGGGCTCTCGGACCATACCGGGGCGCGTCACCCGGTCGCGTACGCTCCGGGGCCTCTATGAGCCTGCTGTTCCAGCCACTGACGATCCGCGGCGTGACGTTCCGGAACCGGGTCGGCATGTCGCCGATGTGCCAGTATTCCTCGGTGGACGGGCGTGCCACCGACTGGCACCTGGTGCACATCGGGGCGCGGGCGGTGGGCGGGTGCGGGCTGATCATCGCGGAGGCAACGGCCGTTGAGCCCGAGGGGCGCATCTCACCGTCGGACGCGGGGTTGTGGAGTGACGACCAGGTCGAACCGCTGCGGCGCGTGAACGCGTTTGCACAGGGGCACGGGGCGCGGGTGGGCGTGCAGTTGGCGCACGCGGGGCCGAAGGCGGCTACGCCGGTGCCCTGGTCACCGCTGCCGCGGGCGACCCTGACGCCGGAGCATGGTGGCTGGAGGCCGATCGGCCCTTGTGCGCGCCGTTTCGCCGAGGCGTACGCCGAGCCGCAGGCGATGGACGAAGAGCGGATCGGGCGTGTCCGCCGTGCGTTCGTCGCGGCGGCGCTGCGGAGCGTGACGGCCGGCTACGACTTCATCGAGATCCACGGCGCTCACGGGTACCTGCTCCACGCGTTCTACTCGCCGCTGACGAACGAGCGGGCCGACGGGTACGGCGGCACGGTCGAAGGGCGCACGCGACTGCTCCGCGAGGTCGTCGCCGACGTGCGGGGGGTCATCCCCGACGCCATGCCGCTGTTCGTGCGTCTCTCGGCGGAGGACGGCGTGCCGGGCGGGTGGAGCGTGGAGGATTCGGTCTGGCTGGCGCAGCGCCTGGCGGCGCTGGGCGTGGACGTGATCGACTGCAGCAGCGGAGGGGCGGTCCCCGCCACGGGCACGGTGAAGACCCCGCGCCCGCCGGGGTACCAGGTGCCGCTGGCGTCGAGAGTGCGGCACGGCGCGGGCGTGATGACCGCCGCGGTCGGCGGGATCACCCTGCCCGAACAGGCCGAGGCGATCATTCGCGAAGGCCACGCGGACCTGGTGCTGCTGGGGAGGGAACTGCTGCGGCGCCCGTTCTGGGGCGTCGAGGCGGCGCGGGCGCTGGGGGCGGAAGGCACGCGCTGGCCCAGCGCAATCGACTACTGGGTGGGGTGAGTGGCGGTTCAACCGGGTGTCGGGGCGAGTGCCGGAGCGTGCTCCACTACGATGTGGGCATGAGCCCGATTGACGGCACAGCGAATCCCTACGACACCTACACCTCCCCCCTGGCCACGCGCAACGCCGGCCCGGAGGTGCTGCGGCTGTGGTCGCCGCGCCACAAGTTCAACACGTGGCGCCGGATCTGGCTGGCGGTGGCGGAAGCGCAGCACGAGGCGGGGCTGCCGGTCACCAAGGAGCAGGTCGAGGAACTCCGGGCCGTCGTCGAGCGCCCCGGCGGGATCACCGACGAGGAACTGAAGGCCGCGGAGCGGTACGAGCGTGAGTTGCGGCACGACGTGATGGCGCACGTGCACGCGCTGGGGGACTCGTGCCCGAAGGCCAAGGGGATCATCCACCTGGGCATGACGAGCCAGGACGTGGTGTGCAACGCGGACCTGCTGGTGCTGTCCGACGCCGTCACGCTTGCGACGCACAAGGTTGCTCGTGTGATCCTCGCGCTGGCCGACCAGGCGCGGCGTCACGCGAGCCTGCCCACGCTGGGGTTCACGCACTTCCAGCCCGCACAGCCGGTGACGGCGGGGCGTCGCTGTGCGCTGTGGGCGTTCGACCTGCACCAGTGCGTTCAGCGGCTGGAGCACCTGGAGTACCTCATGCGGTTTCGCGGCCTTCGCGGGGCCACGGGGACGCAGGCTTCGTTCCAGGCGTTGTGCTCGGGCGACACGCGGGCGATCGACGTCGTCGAGCGTCGGCTGATCGAGTCGCTGGGCGGCGGGTGTGTCGCCGGCGCACGGCCTGACGGTGGGCGCACCGAGCGCGAGCCCGAGGCCTACGAGCCCTACGCCGTCTCCGGCCAGACCTATCCCCGGGTGGTGGACACGTTCATCCTCGCCGACCTGGCCTCGACCGCTGCGGTGCTGCACAAGATCGCTACCGACATCCGCCTGCTGTGCAACCGCAAGGAACTCGACGAGCCGTTCGAGGACAAGCAGATCGGGTCGAGCGCGATGCCGTACAAGCGCAACCCGATGCGGTGCGAGCGCATCTGCGGGCTGACGCGGTTCGTGATAAACCTGGTGGGGAACGCGTACGACACCGCGGCGACGCAGTGGCTGGAGCGGACGCTGGATGATTCGAGCAACCGGCGGCTCTCGCTGCCCGAGGTGTTTTTGGCGCTCGACGGCGCGCTCGACCTCATGCACAACGTGGCGGGCGGGCTGATCGTGCACGAGGCGATGGTGCGGAAGAACCTGATGGCCGAGTTGCCGTTCATGGCGACCGAGAACATCCTGATGGCGTGCGTGAAGGCGGGGGGCGACCGCCAGCACTACCACGAACTCATCCGCGTGCACGCGCAGGCCGCGGGGATGCGCGTGAAGCAGGAAGGGCTGGAGAACGACCTGCTGGAGCGGCTGAAGGGGGATCGCGCGTTCTGGTCGAAGTCGCGCGGGGGCCCGCTGGCGGCGGAACTGGACTGGGACGGTCTGATGGATCCGATGCAGTACATCGGGCGCAGCGTCGAGCAGACCGAGCGGTTCATCGAGGAGGTCGTCGAGCCGCTGCGGGCGCGGTACACCGAGGCGATCAAGCACCTCGGCGCGAGCGGGCCGAGGGTGTAGTCGTGGAGTGGCGTGGTGGGTACGGGGGGTGAAGTGCGGGGGCAGAGCGTGGCGAGTTACCGTGTCATGTGCTCGGGTCGTTCGGTCCGAGGTCTGGTTGACGGGTGCGCGGCGGGAGGGTCGGGGTCGCTCCACGGGGCTTCGCCGCGGAGGCGCGCGGGCCCGATGCCGGCATCGCCAACATCGTCAGCCTCACCGTTTGACGGCACGCGGTCGGTGCTGTTCTTCTTGCCGTTCCCCTTGGTGATGAGGTCGTCGGGTTCGGGGAAATAGCGGTTTTCGACCACGTCGAGGACCACGAGCGTGAAGAGGGTGGCGATGCCGAGGATGGCAACCAGGGCGTAAAGCCCCAGCCCGCAGGCGGCGCCGAGGGCCGCCACGACCCAGACGGCCGCGGCGGTGGTGATGCCGCGGACCGCGCGCTTGTTCTGGATCACCGCCCCTGCGCCAAGGAACCCGATGCCGCCGATCAGTCCCTGCAGCACACGGCTGATCTCGGCCTGCCCCGGGGCGGGCATGCCCGGGGCGATGGCACCGGCCTGGTCGGCGACGCTGGCCAAGTGGGCGATCGTTTCGTGCCCGATCAGCACGAACCCGCACGAACCCAGGCTGATGAGGATCATCGTGCGGAATCCGGCCGGGCGGTGCTTGCGCTCACGCTCCAGACCGACCAAGGCTCCGCAGACCAGCGCGGCCCCGACCCGGATCGCGATTTCCGTGCTGCTCAAGGCCTCCATCGGACTGAAGTATTCGACCATAACCCTGACGAAGTGTCAAGGAATCTTCACGATTTCTGCGCACGATGTTTGGATTTAGATTGGATTCGTGCTCGGCCGTGTTCTGGCAGCGGTTCGCGCGATGGTACGTGGCCGCGCGGTGCGCGCACGAACAGGCCGCGAAGGGTCTCGCGGCCTGCTCGCACACATCGGAGCACACAATCAGGTGAGAAGGACCGTTCGTGCCGTCCGGGGCATCACTCCCGGTTCGGCGGGTCCAATGAGGGCGTGTTTGGGGATGCGGTCAGTGCTGGTCGGTGTCATCGCCGCCCTGGGCCTGACGCTCCAGCAGTTTGCGGAGGTAGGCGTTTTCCCGGCGCGTTGCCTCGAGATCGAACATGATGTACTTCACCGACAGGCGCAGGTAGTCCAGCGAATCCTGCAGTTCGGCCACGGTCTTCTGCATCCGCTCGTTCCGCTCGCGCGTGTCGCCGGCGAGCCGGGTCAGGCGGTCGCGCTCGTGCTCGGGCAGCGTGCCGATCTGTTCGAGGAGGTCGCCCAGCCGCTTCTGGAAGTCTGCGTCGTTCATCGCTTCGGCTCCTGGTCTTGGGGGATCTGTCGCCGACGCCGTACGGCGGGCCCGCTCCGGGCGGACGCCGCGTGGCGCCGACGCCGGGAGAGGAACAACCGTCGAGCCGAGCGCGGCCGACCGCCGTGCCAGACCTCGGTGGTCCTGGAAAGTCGCCGATCCGTCGCATGGAACGAGACTCCGTCCTCACCAGCAGGTTAGCGGAACGCGCGGGTCGAGATCCATGTATTCCGGATGTTGCCGCCGATGAACGCGGTTGTTGCCGCTGATCCCCGTGTTCTGCGGAGGCCGTCAACACTTCATCCACGGCTGGACGGGTTGTGCGCGTGCAAACCACTTCCGAACACGGGTCTTCCCGCGTCGGACTTGCGCATCAGGGGCGCTGGTCTGTGAGACCGCAAGGGGGTGGTGGCGGGGGAGAGGGCGCAGGTGCGGGGGGCGAGTCCGGTGTTACCGCCCCTGTTCGAGGCGTCGCATGACCTGCTGCGCGGGCTTGGGCGCGGTACGGATCAGTTCGCGGAGCAGCAGGGGCTCGCTCTTCTTGACCTCGAGCATGACCTTCTTGAGGTGTTCATCGCGGATCGCGACGAACCGGCGGTAGAGGTCTTCCAGTTCGTGCCGGTTGAGGCGGGTCATCGGGTCCTTCAGGCCGGTCTGCGCCGAGGCCCAGTCGATCAGTGCGCCGCCGTGCTCCCCGAAGCGGAAGAGCCTGATCGTTGCTTCGAGGCGTGCGCGGGGCGTGGTGAACGGGTCGGTGCAGGCATCGGGGAGGCGCAGGAGAACGTCCTTGAGCGAGGGGCCGTCGCTCTTGAGCGGGTCGGCCCCGTCCTCGGCGTAGGTCGGTGCCTCGCGCTCGACACTGCGGGCCAGGGCATCTTCAGCCGGTGCCAGGTTGGCCAGCACCGAGGAGAGCGTCTTGACACCCGCCCGGTCGAACCGGATCGTCAGACGCTGCGACGGCCGACCCTCGTAGCTCTCGCTCACCGCCGAGTTCACCACCCCCACGCCCCATTCAGGACGATCGGCATGGATCACCCGGTCCCCAAACGTCCACTGCTTCAGCAACATGTGCTCGTTCCATGCGCCGCCGCACACCCCTTTCCACGAAGGGACCGCGTGGCTCGACGCCTCAAGGCTTCATCACCCGCGCTTCGGGGCGGGTGGTCGTTCCTCGCACAAACTCTCGCAAACTCTGGCACAATCCGGCCGACCACGGCCATCACGCATCCTCGTGCTCAACGTGCGACGCCCGCAGCAGGCCCTGCACGGCGTCCATCACCCGCCTCCCGGTTGCCCCCTCACCCTGCCGAGTCTCCTGGCCGTCCGGTTTTCATCAGGAAACGGTGCTCGTAGGCTCCTCGAAAGCCCCTCGAAAGCCCGGTGACTCTCGCTCTCCAGAGCGTGCGGAAGGTCGTACAGGCACCTCCGGTGAACCTTCACCGACCCGGATTGGACCGGACCAGCGTGGGGATACTCCCTCCGAGCGATTCACACCCCTGCTCCCATTCATCGATCAGGGCCAGCGGGTCACCCTGCGGGCGGCCCGTTGCGGTCGAGCGGCCGACGGCCAAGGATGGCCCGTTCAGGTACATCGGCCAACTTCGCAGGAAGATTCGACCGGACCCCCTCCACAACCTACTATACCAGCAGATTCCAGCCTTGGGTAGGGGTTGTGGATATCTCCCGGCTGGACCTTGGTGGTCGGGCCCGGCACGAAACACACGCCTGCTTGGCGGGAAAGTCGCCCGGCCCTGACTTTGCCCGCCGGCGGACCTGTGGGCAAGAGTTCGGTGGGAACCAGTTGAACGGGGCACACACAGCATGATCGAAGCACTCAACAGCGACGTCATCATCGACAAGGTCGGCGGCCGCTTCAAGCTCTGCGCCCTGATCCAGCGCCGGCTGTTGGAACTGATGGAGGGCGCCCGCCCGATGGTGGAGCGCAACGGTCGAGGCGATCTTGAGGTCGCCATCGACGAGATCCTGCAGGACAAGATCGCCCCGAAGTTTGACACCACCGACGAGGCCACGCGCAGCGCGCTGCCGCAGCTGGTCGGGCACTCCTGAGCCCGCCCGCTCAGTCGGCCTGACGGTCCGCCTGATGAGCCTGTGACGTGCGGGCTCACCCTGCTCCCACGGTGCACATGAGCACACACGCTTCGCAGGCCGGGGCCCCGTCCACGGCGGATGATCCGCTGCGCGGCGCGCGGATCATCGTCGGGGTGACCGGCGGCATCGCCGCGTACAAGACCGCGACGCTCGTGTCGCGCCTGGCCCAGGCCGGCGCGGAGGTCAGCGTGCTGATGACGCCCGCCGCGACGCGTTTCGTCACACCGCTGACCTTCCAGGCGCTCTCGGGGCGTCCCGTCTACACCTCCGCGTGGGAGCACGTCGAGAGCCACGACCCGCAGCACATCACGCTGGCCCGCTCGGCCCATGCCGTGATCGTCGCGCCGTGCTCCATGGATGCGCTGGCCCGGCTGGCGCACGGCCTGACCGACGACGTCGTCACGCTGGTGCTCAGCGCGGTCGACCGGGGGACCACCCCGGTGATCCTGGCCCCGTCGATGAACGAGGTGATGTGGAACCAGCCCGCCACGCGCCGAAACCTCGAACAGCTGCGAGAGGACGGCTTCCGGATCGCCGAGCCGGGCACGGGCTGGCAGGCGTGCCGTACAGTCGGGTCCGGGCGCATGCAGGAGCCGGAGGACCTGCTGGAGGTGGTGAGGCAGAGCGTGCGCGAGCGGCGTGTGCGGGGGTGAGGTGGCTGGTCAGCGGCGGGCGTTGGGCTCCGGCCGGATCAGCGCTCGGGCTCGTGTCGCCGGATCAAGCCGGCCAGGCCGAGGCGGGGCGTGTCGGCTCCGGACTGGGTACGATGGGACTTCGCCGGAGAGGTGGCCGAGAGGCTGAAGGCGACGGTTTGCTAAACCGTTATACGGGTTTAGGCCTGTATCGGGGGTTCGAATCCCCCCCTCTCCGCTTTCGAGACTGGGGCGGGAAGTTTCGGCGGCGAGTTCGAAGCGACGAGTTCGGCGAGCCGCGCCCGGCGTGGCAGGGCCCTGAGGTCCGCCATCGGCATGGCCGCCAGTTTTCCCAGTTCCGCGTGGATATTCATCGATCGCCTCCGTCATCTCCAGGGCCGCCACGGCCGCCGGCGAGCGGACGATCACGGCCTGCATCTTCCGCACCGTCAAGCGGAGAGTCGCCGTGGTGACCGGAGAGCGTGAAGGAAACCCATGAGGCCCGGCGGGCCGACGCCCGCGCGCGGCTCCGTGCCCGATCGTGTTCACATGCTCGGATTCGCCCCCATGCTCCGGCGGGCCGGTGACGTGATCTTTCCCCCAGAACCCGATGCAGGCCGAGCGATAGTCTCGGGCGTGGATCAAGGGGGATCTGGGCATGTCGAGGAAGCGTCATTCGGCCGAGGCGATCGTGAACAAGCTGCGGCAGGCGGATGTCGAGTTGGGTTGTGGGAAGCCCGTGGCCGAGGTGTGCCGGCTTCTGGAGGAGTGCCTGTCGCTCGATGTGGCCCGTCGCCTGACGAGCGACGACGTGCTGGAGCGGCTCGCGTGGCTGATGGCCACGCGGGGCGTGCCGGATCCCATCCGGAGCGACAACGGCCCTGGGTCGGAGGTGCCGGCGATTGAGATGACGCGTCAACCCGTCTGACGGAGCCTGATCAACAACCTGCTCATCTCGGGCATCCATGCGTGGCGGGGTCTCCACGTCGAGAAAACCACGGCATGATGCGGGGAAAAACGTGTTCTGATCCAATGTTCTCTCTCGAAATTTGCCCAGATTCACTCAACCATGCTTCCCGACCGTGAGCCTTCACGGAGGATTCACCGGGTACTGGCGGGTCGGGGCTTGCCGCACCGAGGCAGGACTGCTAACTTCACAGCAATCCCGGTATGTGCCGGGCGGAGAGAGAGCAGCCTCAATGAGCTGCAGGTACTTAGGCCGTCGCGTACGGCCTAGTGGGCGTGCGCCTCGGCCGGACTTGCCGGCCCGTGAGGCAGAGGGAGAGCATCATGAAGAAGACCGTCGCATTTGTGAGCGGCCTGGTCGCCATCACCGGCGCGGCCGCGGCCTCGGTGTCCTACACCGGTACGCCGTACTTTGAGAACTTCAACTCGCTGGGCCCGGCTCAGACCGGCGCGTTCTCCGCGACCGCAGGCGTGCAGTCGCCGATCCCGGGCCTGTCCTCGTGGCAGGGCGCCAAGATCGCCGGGACCGGTTCCAGCAACATGAATTGGAACCTGAGTGACGGCGGTGCCAACGCCGGCGCCCTGTACAACTACGGCGTGTCCGGCGACACCGACCGTGCCCTGGGCTCGCTGGCATCCGGCGCGAACATCCCCGCCTTCGGTGTCGAGATTGTCAACAACAGCGGCAGCACCCTCACCGAGTTCACCATCACTTTCGAGGGCAAGCAGTTCCGCTCGTCCACCACCACGCAGAACGTGCTGGCCTTTGCCTGGGGGCTCTCGACCCAGGGCATCCTCTCCAGCAACTTCCTCAGCAGCGCCCTGATGACCGCCAACACCTCCGGCGACATCGTCGGCCAGGCCCCCGTTACGGCCAACGGCATCATCAGCCCGCCCGCATCGCTGGGCATCTACACCGTGACCATCACCAGCATCAGCGTGCCGGTCGGCGAGTCCATCTTCCTGCGCTGGCAGGACCGCGATGATCCGGGCAACGACGCCGGCCTGGCGATCGACAACTTCACGTTCGTGCCCACGCCCGGTGCCTTTGCGATGCTGGGCCTCGGCGGCCTGCTGGCTGCGCGCCGGCGTCGCTGAGTCCTTTCACTCGCCGATCGTCGGTACGACAACTCAACCCGACCCCTAAGCCGCCGGAGCCCGCTCCGGCGGTTTTTCTTGCTGCGCAAGACTCTGCCAGAACGCGAACAACGCCGGCTCGGGAAACCCAGGGATTTGCAGATATGCGTTGGCCTGTGACGCAGATATACGGTAATCTACTTAGCTGAGCGACGGCCTCTTGCCGGAGCGATTTCTGAGGAGAGAGAGATGAACCAGCCCACGTTAGGCGGTCGTTGCTGTGCACAGACGTCGCCGCATGTTGCCAAGACAAGCGGTCCCCGACGGTTTCCATCTATCATGGTCCTCGCGGGCGCAACGGCCCTGATCGCCCTCACGGGCACCGCCCAGGCCGGCGTTGTGCCGTTCTCGACGGTGTTCAGCCGTGATTACCTGCTGATCGGCATGGGCCCCGTGAACACGACCGGCGGCCGTCCGGGCGTAGGTGATGCTGTAAAGGTGAACAACTTCGAACTCGGTGCCAACAAGGCGCCGGTTCCGGCGCCCAGCAGTTTCGGGCCCGGCCTGCTCGGCAACGTGCCCAACATCCCCCTCAATGCCCGGCCTGTCGCCTCCGGCATCTTCAACAATGGCAACATCGCCATCACCCACCCCGGTGGACGCTTCAACCTGCAGAACGTCGGTGTCTACGGCGACCTCGGCGTGCGCACTGCCGGCGCACTGCCCGGCTCCAACTCGGGCGTGCAGAACTCGTTTTTCAATGATCCGAACCACTTCCCCAACACGTTCACACCCACGGGGTTCACCAACCCCGGCGTGCACAAGAACACCGGCGGCACCGGCTCGGTGGTCAACCCCGGGTCGGCCAACCAGGCCACGCGGATGGACTCACCCAACCACGCCGGCATCACCGGCAACTTCAACCACTCCGGCCTCGTCGCCGAGCTGGCCTCGGCCCGAACCGCCATCAACGGTTTGTCACCGACCGGCACGCTCAATGTCTCCGGCACAGGTGGCACCCTCAGCACCCACACCACCATCACACTCGGCCCGGGCCTGAACGTGATCGACATCGTGACCGGCGGCGGTGATTTCAAGCTCCAGAATGCCAACCTGGTCATCGACGGCCCCGCCAACTCCGGCGTCATCTTCCGCGTGCCGCACCACGCCAAGTTCCTCGTCGCCAACGCCAATATCCTGCTGGGCCTCAGCGGCATCAGCGGCGGCAGTGTCCTCTTCTTCACCGACCGTCCCGACAACGCCGAGCACTTCTCCTTCAGCAACGCCGTCATCGACGGCGCGTCCTTCTGGACTCTCGGCGAGTCCGGCGGACAGATCAGCATGAGCAACGTGCAGGGCTGCACGCAGCTCATCGGCGACAAGATCAACTCGATCAACGACGTGCGCCTCGGGCGCTGCTCCTTCGACACCACGTTCATCCCCACGCCCGGCGCCGTGGCGATGCTGGGCCTGGGCGGTCTGTTGGTCGCGCGTCGCCGGCGCTGAGCCGATTGGCGGGGATCGATCCCGACTCCACCTGATTCCACGCGCCGCCGGAACCTTCTCCGGCGGCGTTTCGTTGCGCCCCGCATTCGGTGGGCCGTGCCGAGCAACCCCGGCATTCAGGGCGTCGCGCGCCCCAGGGCCGAGCGCAGCCGCAGGCTGTTGAGCACCACGCTCACGCTGCTGAACGCCATCGCCGCGCTGGCGAACATCGGCGATAGCAGCCACCCGGTCAGCGGGTAGAGCACCCCCGCGGCGATCGGGATCCCCGTCGCGTTGTAGATGAACGCCCAGAACAGGTTCTGCCGGATCGTGCGCATCGTCGCGCGTGACAGATCGACCGCCTGCCCGACCGCTCGCAGGTCCCCGCGCATCAGCGTGATGTCAGCGGCCTCGATCGCCACATCGGTCCCGCTGCCCACAGCCATGCCCACGTCCGCCCGCGACAGGGCCGGCGCGTCGTTGATCCCGTCGCCCACCATCCCCACTACGTGCCCCTCGGCCCGCAGCAACTCAACGCGGGCGGCCTTCTCCTCCGGCCGCACCCCGGCCACCACCCGCGCGATCCCCACCTCCGCCGCCACCGCCTCGGCCGTGCGCCGGTGGTCCCCGGTCATCATCACGACCTCGAGCCCCATCCCGCGAAGCCGCTCCACTGCCTGGCGTGAGGTGGGCTTCACCGGGTCGGCCACGCCCAGCACTCCCACGGCCTTCCTGTCGATCGCCACCCTCACCAGCGTGCGCCCTCGGGCCGCCAGAGCCTCGACCCTCGGATCGGCGGTGACGCCCATCCCGTGCGCCGCCAGCAGATCCTCCGAGCCGACCAGCACGCTCCGCCCATCCACCGTCGCGGACACCCCGAGCCCGGGCGTTGCCGCAAAGTCCGACGGCTCGACCAGGTCCAGCCCGCGGTCCTTCGCCGCACGCACCACCGCCGCCGCCAGCGGGTGCTCGCTGTGACGCTCCGCCGATGCCGCCAGTTGCAGCACCTCGTGCTCCGCAACGCCGCCGAGTACCACCAGGTCGGTCACGCTCGGCCGCCCCTCGGTGATCGTGCCGGTCTTGTCCAGCACCACCGCGGTCAGCCGGTGGGCGGTCTCCAGAGCCTCGCCACCGCGGATCAGGATGCCCATCTCCGCGCCGCGGCCGGTGCCGACCATGACCGCCGTCGGCGTCGCCAGCCCCAGTGCGCACGGGCAGGCGATGATCAGCACAGACACCGACGCGATCAGCGCCATGTTCAACCGCGCCTCCGCCGGGCCCAGCACCCACCACGCCGCGAACGCCGCCACCGCCACCACCATCACGCACGGCACGAAGATCCCGCTGATCCGGTCCGCCAGGCGCGCGATCGGCGGCTTGCTCCCCTGCGCCTGCTGCACCAGGCGCACGATCTGCTGCAGGGCCGTGTCGGCCCCGATGCGTGTGGTCCTCACGCGCATCGAGCCGGTCGTGTTCATCGTCGCGGCGTACACCGCGTCTCCCTCGCCCTTGGCCACCGGCACGCTCTCGCCGGTCAGCATCGACTCGTCCACCGCCGAACGCCCCGACACCACCTCGCCGTCCACCGGTACCTTCTCACCCGGCCGCACCAGCACCACCTCACCCACGCCGACCTGCTCGATCGGCACGTCCACTTCCTTCACCCCTGCCCCTCCGGGCTCCTCTCGTTCAACCCGCGCCGTCCTCGGCTGCAGGCCGATCAGCCGCCGGATTGCCTCGCCGGTTCGACCGGTGGCCCGCGCCTCCAGCAGACGTCCCAGCAGGATCAGCGTGATGATCACCGCCGCCGCCTCGAAGTACACCGGCACCATCGCGTGATGCTCGTGCGATGCGCCCGCCGCCGCGCGGAAGAACTCCGGCCACAGCAGCGACGCGGTCGAGAAGATGTACGCCGCGCCGGTCCCCAGCGCTACCAGCGTGTCCATGTTCGCGCTGAGATGCCGTGCCCCGCGCCACGCCGATTGGAAGAACCCCCACCCGCACACCAGCAGCACCGGCGTCGTCAGGGCCCATTGCGTCCACAGGGCCCACGGCGAGCGGAAGGCCTCGACATGACCGTGCGTCATCGCCATCACCACGACCGGCAGCGACAGCACCCCCGCCGCGATCGTCCGGGTCCGCAGCGAGCGAGTGTGCGCCTCCTGCGGGTCGGCCCCGTGCGCGTGGGCATCATCATCCGCGTGCGCCGGGCCGGCGGGCCGGTGCCCGCGATGATCCGGCACCGCGTGGACCGGTGACGGCATCGAAGTCGCCGCCGGCGCCGCGGTGTACCCCAGCGCCTCGACCGCGCGGATCAGTGACTCCGCGCCGGTCTGGCCGGGGTCGTAGCGGACCGTGGCGATCTTCGTGGCAAAGTTCACGCTCGCCCCGCTCACCCCCGGCTGGCGTGCCAGGCGCTGCTCCACGCGCGCAGCGCACGCCGCGCAGTGCATCTGCCCGATCTGCAGGTCGCTGCGCTCCTCCCGCGCTGCCGGGGGCTGACCCGCCGTGACGGCGTCGTGATGGGCGTGCTCGTTGGGCATCGTCGTGTTCCCGAACCGATCTGAAACGAGCCGTGTGCCTTCCCGCCAGCGTGTCACCGGCTTGTCGGTGTCAAGGAGAGAGGGAGGAGTGGGGGGTAGGGGAGTGGGGGTAGGGGGGGTAGGGGGGTCAGTGCGACAGGCGGTCCACCAGGTGCAGGATCTCCTCGGTCATGGCCCGGCGCTGGCGAGCCTCGCCCTGCATCGCCGCCGTGGCGCAGTGCGTCAGGTGGTTGCGCATCAGGTTCCTGGCCACGCTGAGCAGCGACTCGCGCACCGCCGCGACCTGCACGATGATCTCCGCGCACGACCGTCGGTCCTCGATCATCGCCGCGATCCCGCGCACCTGCCCCTCGATCCGCCGCAGATGCCGCAGGTTCGCGGCCTTCAGCGCCGGGTCCACGTCCACCGCCCGTCGAGGCACTGCCCGCGCACGGTGCGGGTGTGGACGTCGGTCAACCGTGGACGCAGCGGGAGTGTTCCGCGGCATGGTTCGTCTCCTGGGCCGCAAGTCCGTTGGGAGTGGGGGGGGGAGAAGCACGAAACCCGTATCATCAATTATACCCCATGGGGGTATTCGCCACCCATCCCCGGGCCCCAGAAGCGCCCCTCCCGCGATACCGCGCGCCCCGCCAACACACCGGCACGACCGCGCGGCGGATCTCCGCCCAGCGCACGCCGCCACCGAGGGCCGATATACGCCGTGCGTGCGGCTACGCTTGGCGACGATCGGCACGGCATGGCCTTCCACGCCCACGCTCCGCCCTATCGCTTCCCTCGCGCCGATCCACGGAGGCCCGCACGCGCGATGCTGTTGTGGTCGGTGGTCATCCTGGCGGCTCTGGCGCTGGCTGCGCCGTGGGTCCACCGCCTGACCGGCCGGTGGTCCGGCTGGATTCTGGCCGTCGGCGTCGCGGCCGTCTTCGGCGGGTTCATTGCCGCGGCCCCGCGCGTGCTGAGTGCGGGCGACACCACGCCCCTGGTCCGGATCACTGATCCGGGCTCACCCTCCGCCGCACCGTCCGTGCGTGCCGGGCCCATCCGCGAGGTGATGCCGTGGGCCAAGGACCTCGGCCTGACCCTCTCGTTCCGGCTCGATGCCCTGTCCCTCATGATGGCCCTGCTGGTCACCGGCGTGGGTGTGCTCGTCGTGCTTTACGCCGGCGGGTATCTCCGCGGGCACGCGTCGCACGGCTACTTCTACTCCTGTCTGCTGGCCTTCATGGCCTCCATGCTCGGGCTGGTGCTCGCCGACAACGTGCTCCTGCTCTTCGTCTTCTGGGAACTCACCAGCGTCACGTCGTTCCTGCTGATCAGTTTCGAGGGTGAACGCGCCGCCGCACGCCGTGCGGCCGTGCAGGCCCTGCTCACCACCGGCATTGGCGGGCTGGCCCTGCTGGCCGGGCTGCTGCTGCTGGGCCAGGCCGCCGGCTCCTTCGAGCTCTCCGAGATCCTCGCGAGATCGCCCGAGACGCTGCAGGCTTCGCCGCTGTTCGTCCCCGCGGCGGTGCTCATCCTCCTGGGCTGCCTGACCAAGTCGGCCCAGTTCCCGTTCTGGGGGTGGCTGCCGCGAGCGATGGAGGCCCCGACGCCCGTCTCGGCCTACCTGCACTCCTCCACGATGGTGAAGGCCGGGGTCTTCCTGGCCGCACGCCTGTCGCCGGTCTGCGCCGGAAGCGCGATCTGGGACACCACCCTGCTGACCTGCGGCGCAGTGACCATGCTGCTGGGGGCTCTGCTCGGTACGCGCCAGACCGGCTTCAAGGCCGCGCTGGCCGCCAGCACCGTCGCCTCCCTGGGCACCATGATGATGCTGCTGGGTCTGGTCTCGGTCAGCCCCATCGCCGGCTCCGCCGCCGTCGTCTTCCTGTTCGCCCACGCCATGTACAAGGGCGCCCTGTTCATGGTCGCCGGCAACGCCACCCACGCCACCCACACCGGCGACGCCGACGCTCTCGGCGGCCTGGCGCGGGCCATGCCATTCACCACCTTCGCCGGCGCCGTCGCGGCGCTCTCGATGATCGGCCTGCCCCTCTTCGCTGGCTTCGCGGGCAAAGAACTGCTGCTCAAATCGGCCCTGGAGGGCGGCGCGACCCTCGGAGACGTCTTCGCATCCGGCGCGTGGCTCTTCCCCCTCGTGGCCGGGTTCGGCGGTGCGCTGATGGGCATGGTCGCCCTGCAGGTGGGCGTCCGACCCTTCCTGGTCGGCGGTGGTGATGCCGAGGCGCGCCACCACGCCCACGAGGGAAGCCCCTCGCTCTGGATCGGCCCGTGCCTTCTGGCCATCGGCGGTGTGGTCATGGGCGTGGCCCCGGGCCTCTTTGCCACACCGCTGCTCGCCGGCGCGGCCGACGCCGTGCGACCCGGCACGGCGTTCACACCCATCGACGTCGGCGCGCTGGTGAAGCCCGGCGCTGCGCTCTGGATCAGCCTCGGCGCGGTGGCGACGGCGGTGCTCCTCTTTGCCGCACGCGCACCCTGGCGAGCCCTGCTCGGCCGCGCTCGCGGGCTTGACCACGTCGGCCCACAGCGCCTCTACGAAGCGGCCTACGCCGGCGTCCTCGGCGCTGCGGCGCTCTCCACACGGCTGCTCCAGAATGGCTCGCTGGCCCGGTATGTCCGCGTTGTCGTCGCCTGTGTCCTCGCCGCCGGATGGCCCGCGCTGCTCCGCGCCTGGCACGGCCCGGGCCTTCTTCCTCGCGACGGCACCACCCCCGCCCCCGACGCCACACCCAGCCTTCTCGGACTGGCGATGATCGCCGGCGCGATCGTCGCCGCCGTTGGCGTGGTGCTCGTCCGCGCACGCATGGCGGTGATCGCCCTGCTCGGGGTGGTGGGCGTGTGCGCCGCGATGATCTTCGTGCTCTACGGCGCGCCCGACGTGGCCATGACCCAGTTCGCCGTCGAGACGCTCTCGGTGGTCCTCTTTGTCCTGGTCCTCTACCACCTCCCGCGCTACCGCGCCCACACGTTCAGGTGGTCGCGACTGCTCGACGGGGCTCTGAGCCTGGCGCTTGGCGGACTCATGGGCGGGCTCGTGCTCCTGGGCGCACGCGAGCGCCTCGGCGAGCCCGTTTCGCAGCACCTGGCTTCCGCCTCCTTCCCCGAGGCCCTCGGCCGCAACGTCGTCAACGTCATCATCGTCGACTTCCGTGCCCTGGACACCCTCGGCGAGATCGCCGTGCTGCTCATCGCCGCCCTCGGCGTGCTGGCCCTCATGCGCGTCCGCGCCAACGCGCCGGCACCGACCCCCACTCCCCGCGCCGCGGAGTGCGCCCCATGAACTCCGTGATCCTCACCGCCACCAGCCGGCTGCTCCTGCCCGTCATGCTCCTGTTCAGCATCGCGGTCCTGCTGCGCGGGCACAACGAGCCCGGCGGTGGCTTTGTCGGCGGCCTGATCGCCGCCGCCGCGGTCGTGCTGCACGCCATCGCCGTCGGGCCCGCCGCGGCCCGGCGCCTCATCGGCCTCGATGTCCGCACGTGGCTGGGCATCGGCCTGGCCGTCGCCACCGCCGCCGCGCTCGCCGGCCCGCTCCTCGGCCACCCGGTCTTCAAGGGCCTCTGGACCGGCCTGCACATCCCACTGGCCGGCGAACTGAAGATCGGCACGCCTCTGCTGTTCGATGTCGGCGTCTATCTCGTCGTCGCCGCCTCCATGCTCACCATGATCCTGACCCTGCAGGAGCACGACACCCTAATCGGCGGGCCAGGCCCCGAGCAACAGCAGCCGCCTTTCCCCGCCCCCCCCGCCCCCCCCGCCCCAAACGCCCCCCCTGCCCCAAACGCTTCACACGTGCAGGGAGGACGACCATGATTCTGGCCCTCGCCATCTTTATCGCAGCCCTCTACGCCCTCGGCCTCTTCATGGTCCTTGGACGCTCCACCGTCAAGCTCGTGATCGGCCTCACCCTCCTGAGCCACGGTGCCAACCTCATCCTCTTCACCGCCGGCGGGATCATCGCCGGCCGTCCACCCTTCGTTCCGCTCGGCCAGAACGAGCCCACGCCCCCGTTCACCGACCCCTTGCCCCCCGCTCTCATCCTCACCGCCATCGTCATCTTTTTCGGCTTCACCGCCTTCGCCATTGTCCTCACCAAGCGCCTCTACCAGGTGGCCGGCACCGACGACACCCGCTCCCTGCCCGAGGAGGACGCGTGACCTCGCACCTCTCCAGCGATCTCCTGCTGGCCCTGCCGGTCATCGTCCCCCTGACGACCGCGGTCCTCTGCACACTCTTCTGGGCGCGACCGGGCGCACAGGCCGTTGTCTCCATCCTCGGCTCCGCCGCACTGCTCGCCTCGGCGCTGGCCCTCGGCGCGCGCGTCTGGGGCGACGGCGTTCTCGCCACGCAGGGCGGCGACTGGCCCGCCCCCTACGGCATCTCGCTCGTCGCCGACGGGCTCACCTGCGTCATGCTCCTTATCGCCGGCGGCACCGCCCTGGCCACCAGCCTCCACGCCATCGGCAGCGTCGGCGATTGGATCCGCCGCGGGCCCTTCTTCCCTCTCGTCCACACCCTGCTGCTGGGCGTCTGCGGCGCCTTCCTTACCGGCGACATCTTCAACATGTACGTCTGGTACGAAGTGCTCCTGGTCTCCTCCTTCGTCCTGCTCACCCTCGGCGGCACACGCCCCCAGTTGGAAGGCGGCCTCAAGTACCTCGTGCTCAACCTCTTCGCCTCGGGTCTGTTCCTGGCCGGGGTCGGCATCATCTACGCCGTCGCCGGGTCGCTGAACATGGCCCACCTGGCCGAGCGCTTCGCCGCCGCCGACCGCCCCCCCCTGGCCACCGCCTCGGGCGTGCTGATCCTGCTGGCCTTCCTCATGAAGGCCGCCGCCGCCCCCATGTTCTTCTGGCTCCCCGCTTCCTACCCCGCCGCTCCGCCGGTCGTCGCCGCGCTCTTCGCCGGCCTGCTGAGCAAGGTCGGCGTCTACTCGGCCCTGCGGACCGGCGCCCTTTTCGCCGGCCTCGAGGTCGACCTGGTCTTCGGCGTGCTCACCGCCGTCGCCGGGGCCACGATGGTTCTCGGGGTCTTCGGCGCGGCCGTGCAGGTCGAGATCCGGCGCATCCTCGCGTTCCACTCCGTCAGCCAGATCGGTTACATGCTCATGGGCATCGGCGTCGGCCTGCTCGCCGCCCGCGAGGCCCGCGCCCTGGAGGGCCTCGACCCGGCCCGCGCCGCCGCGCTGCTCAGCGCCGCCGAACTGGCCCTCGCCGGAACCGTCATCTTCCTGGTCCACCACGCCGTCATCAAGGGCAACCTCTTCCTCATCGCCGGCGCCATCCTCCGCGACCGCGGCACCACCCGCCTGGCCGAACTGGGCGGCCTCGCACGCACGCACCCCGGCTTGGCCGTCCTCTTCTTCCTCACCTCGATGTCCCTGGCCGGCATCCCCCTGCTCTCCGGATTCGTCGCCAAACTCGCGCTGGTCAAGGCCGGCCTCGAGGCCGCGCAGTGGTGGGTCGTCGGCGCGGCGCTCTTCACCTCCATCCTCACTCTCTACTCCATGGTCAAGATCTGGAACGAGGCCTTCCTCAAGGACCCCCCCGACCAGCCCCCGCGCCCGATGCCCTTCGCCGGCGACCGCGCCACCGGAAGCCCCGCCGCCGACATGCTCTTCATGGCCCTCCCCATCACCGCCCTGGCGGGCCTCGGCGTGGTCATCGGGCTCCTGCCCGGGCCCACCGTCGACCTGGCCCGCCGTGCTGCGCGCGACGTGCTCGACCCCGCGGCCTATACCCGCGCCGTCCTCTCCCCCCGCTCCGCCGCCGAACTCCAGCCCGTACCCGTGCCCGTACGAGTGGAAGGGGGTGCCCCGTGATGCTCATGGTCCTGGGCGCCATGATCGGCGTCATCATGGCCGAGGGGCTCGGTCTCACCAGCGACGGCGGTCTGGCCTTCGGTGCGATCCTCGGTGCGGGACTGATGCTCCTGGCCCCCGTTTCGCGCTCGCGTTCCCTGGCGCGCAGCCTCTCCGCCGCCGCCTACGTCCCCGTCTTCGCGCTCTGGTTTATCTGGGAAGTCGTCAAGTCCAACATCGTCGTCGCACGCATCGTCCTCTCCCCGCTTGCCCCGCTCCGTCCCGCATTCCTCAAAGTCGAGATCGAAGACCTCACCGACGGTCAGATCGCCCTGCTGGCCAACATCGTCTCGCTCACCCCCGGCACGCTCTCGGTCGACGTCTCCCCCGACCGGCGCGGGCTCTACGTCCACTTCGCCGACGTCCCCGACGCCGAGGCCGCCGAGCAGCGCATCCGCAACGAGTTCGTCCCGCGCGTCCGGAGGCTCCTGGCATGACCTTCCCGACCGTCCTCACCACGATCGAAGGCCTCCCCTCAACCGCCGTCGCGTACCCCGCGCCCCTGCTCGCGCTCGACACCGTGCCGGTCGCCCCTCTTCCCGAGACGCTCCAGAACGGCCTGATGCTGGCGATGGGCGCGCTGGCGATGGGCCTGGCCATGCCGCTCTACCGCCTGGTGCGCGGGCCGACCCTCCCCGACCGCGTCATTGCCCTGGACGCGATGGCCAACTTCGTCTGCGCCCTCATCGTGCTCTACGCCGTCCTCTCCCAGCGCATTCTCCTCGTCTCGGTCTCCCTGGTGATCGGCCTGGTGCTCTTCCTCGGCACCGTCTGCTTCGCGCGCTATGTCGAGCGCCGGGCGCAGGCCGCGGCCGCCGAGGACCTTGCACGCCGCGAAGCCCGCGCCCCGGAACCCCCCGGCGCGCCCGACATCGGAGGTTCCCCATGACCCTCCTCGCCTGGATCGGCCTGGTTTGCGTCTGGATCGGCGTGCTGCTCGTGCTCCTCACCGGCATCGGCTTGGTCCGCATGCCCGACATCTACATGCGCATGCACGCCTCCACCAAGGCCGGCACCCTCGGCATCGGCATGATCGCCCTCGGCGTCGCCCTCGAACTGCAGTCCCTCGAGGCCGCACTGCTCTGCACCCTGCTCGTCCTCTTCTTCGCCCTCACCGCGCCCGTCGCCGCTCACCTCATCGGCCGGGCTGCGCACGTCTCCGGCGCGCCCGTCTGGGAGCAGACCGTCCGCGACGAATACAACGAAGACGGCGGCCGCGCCGCACACTGGCAGGAACCCCCGCGACGCCCCTGACCGCCACCACAAAAACACACCGGCCCGCTGTTCACCCGCCGGTCACTGGTCGTCGGCCGTGTCGAGCACCGCCATGAAGGCCTCCTGCGGGATCTCCACCCGCCCGACCGCCTTCATCTTCTTCTTGCCTTCCTTCTGCTTCTCGAGCAGTTTCCGCTTGCGCGACACGTCGCCGCCGTAGCACTTGGCCGTCACGTCCTTGCGGAAGGCCTTGATCGTCTCGCGTGCGACGATCTTGCCCCCGATGGCCGCCTGCAGCGGGATCTCGAACTGGTGCCGGTCGATCTGCTTCTGCAGTTTGCGCAGCAGCAGCCGCCCGCGGTACTCCGCGTTGCCGCGGTGCGTGATCACCGAGAGCGCCTCCACCGGGTCCCCGTTGATCAGGATGTCCACCTTCACCAGGTCGTCCGGCTCGAACCGCACCACCTCGTAGTCCATCGTCCCGTACCCGCTGGTCATCGCCTTCAGTTTGTCGTAGAAGTCGTAGATGATTTCCGCCAGCGGGATCTCGTACGTCAGCATCTGCCGGTTCTCGCCCACCATCTGCTGCGACTTGAACACCGCCCGCCGCTCGCTGCACAGTTTCATCACCGCCCCGATCGACTCCGTCGGGCAGATGATGTCCACGCGGCAGATCGGCTCGGCGATCTCCCGGTACGTCCCCCCCTTGGGCAGTTCCGACGGGTTGTGCACCAGCACCTTCTCCCCCGTGTGCATCGTCACCTCGTACGTCACCGTCGGCGCCGTCTGCACCACCTCCACGCCGCCCTCGCGCTCCAGCCGCTCCTGGATGATCTCCATGTGCAGCAGCCCCAGGAACCCGCACCGGAACCCGAACCCCAGCGCCTCGGAGTGCACCGGGATGAACGTGAACGACGAGTCATTCAGCGAGAGTTTCGTGATCGCGTCGCGCAGTTTCTCGAAGTCGTTCCCCTCCCCGGCCCCCGTCGACGGGTAGAAGTCGCAGAACACCATCTGCACCGGCGGCTTGTACCCCGGCAGCGGCTCGCCCGCGGGGTCGGTGTCCAGCGTCACCGTGTCGCCCACGCGCACGTCCGCCAGCGACAGGATCCGCGCCGCGAAAAAGCACGCCTCGCCCGGGCCCGCACGCGCCACCCGCACAGGCTTGGGCGTCCGCTTGCCGATCTCCGTGATCTGAAACACCCGGCCCGTCCCTATCAGCCGGATCCGGTCACCCACGCGCAACGCCCCGTCGAACAGGCGGCAGTACACGATCACGCCACGGTAGTCGTCGTACTGCGCATCGAAGATCAGCGCCCGCGTCTGCGGCACCACCGGCGCCCGCGGGCCCGGGAACCGCTCGCAGATCGCCGCCAGCAGTTCCGGGATCCCCTGCCCCGTCTTGGCTGACACCAGGATCGTCTCTTCCGCCGGCAACCCCAGCACCTGCTCGACCTCCATCGCCACATCCTCCGGGCGAGCCGAAGGCAGGTCGATCTTGTTGATCACCGGGATGATCGCCAGGTTCTCGTTGATCGCCAGGTACGCGTTTACCACCGTCTGCGCCTGCACCCCCTGCGTCGCGTCCACCACCAGGATCGCCCCCTCGCACGCCTTCAGCGCCCGCGACACCTCGTAGTTGAAGTCCACGTGCCCCGGCGTATCGATGAAGTTCAGCATGTACGTCTCGCCCGCAGGGGTCGAGTCCGTCGCCTGCTCCACCGCCGCCTCACCCTCCGGAGCGCTCGGGTCGTCCTGCTCCAGCGCATCGCTCCGTGCACCGGGCCGGTGGTGGTGCATCACCGTCACCGCCGACGCCTTGATCGTGATCCCTCGCTCGCGCTCGATGTCCATGTCGTCCAGCAGCTGCGCCCGCGCCTCGCGCTCCGACACAGCCTTCGTCGCCTGCAGCAGGCGGTCCGCCAGCGTCGACTTCCCGTGGTCAATATGCGCGATAATGGAAAAGTTGCGGATGTTCATGGAGCCCGTTCGCGACGATGCCAGCCGCCCGCCCGCGCACGGACGGCACCCGGACGGCCCCGATCACCCGTCCTTCGAGCCCCAGGGGAGGGACGCTCGCGGCTTCCGGGACAATCGGCAGTTCGCTGCGTGAACGGCGCCGGCCGCCCCGCAGGACGCGCCGCCGCTCCCGGACTCACGCTCCGGGAGTGGCCGTTCACCGCCCCGCCCGCGCCAAGCCGGGCGTGACGAAGCCGGGGAGTGTAGGTGTTGCCCGCCCCTGCCGACGCTCATCCACCGATCATCACCGTCGGATAGCCGAACACGATCGTCCCCCCGTGAGCCGTCATGTCCCCCATCCGCGCCGCCGGCAGATTGCATAGCAGCACCGTGGCCGAGCCCTTGGCCACCACGTCCGGAGGGCCCACGCACACGCAGACGCTCCCGGCGGTCGCCGCCGGCATCTTCCCGATCAGCACCGTCGGCGCTCCCGGCGAGACGATCGGCCCACCTACGTGCGGCACCGTGCCGGTCACCATCGGGCAGACGTGCGGGTCCAGCAGGCGTGCGGCGGGGGGCATGGCTCAACTCCATCAATCGGCGTGCTCGGGCCGCGGGGTCGGTCCGCGGTCGTGTGAAAGGTCCGGTCAGTGCGCGTGCTCATGGCCCGGGTCACCCGGTGCACCGGGCGCGTGCACATGCTCGCCCGCGCCGGGCGCATGCCCGTGCGAGTGCGGGCCGGGGTACTCCCAGTCCGGGCGCTTCACGATGACTTCCGTCCCGTAGTCCGTCTGACTGTACAGCCACACCCGCTCCGGCTCCGTCGGCACGCCCAGGAAGTACGACGCCGCGTGCAGCGCACGCCAGCGGATCCCCGCCAGGCTCGGCCGCTCCGGGTCGTCCTGCTCGTGCGCCCGCGCGATCCCCAGGAACGCGTCCACGATCTGCCCACGCGTGTCGTGGTCCCACACCCGACGCCCCTCCGCGTCGGTCTTCCACGGCAGGCGCATCAGGGCGCACGCCGACGACCACGCCAGCGCCGGCTCCCAGTCGTCGTCCGCCTGTGCGTACAACCCCGCCAGCCGCGGGATCCGCCCCGCCGGCGGCAGCGACTCGACCTTCAGCCGGACCTCCACGCACCGCTTCGCCCTCGGCACGAAGACCGCCTTCTGCTGCACCAGCATGTCCGCGCGGATGCTCAGGTTCTGCGCCACCGTCGCCGGGCGACCAGGCTCCGGCCGCGACGCGTCCGCCTCTAGCCGGTCCGCGCGCTGCTGGATCCACGCGCCGATCCGATCGAACAGCCCGGGATCGTTCAGTGCATCGGCCGCGACGCACATCTCCTCGCACGACCGCTCAGGGTCGGCCCGGTCCAGCAGGTCCGGGAAGTACTTGGCCGCCTTGGCCTTTTGTTCCGGCGTGCCCAGCCACGCCAGCGCCACGATCGTCCACGCCGACCGCGCCACCGCCTCCGGTGACAGCTCCCCGCCCGCCAGCATCTTCTCCCACGCCGCCCCCGTCTCCGTCAGTTCGTGCAGCACGCACAGACGGCACAGCCGCATCACCCGCTCGACCTCCGCGCCCGGCTGGATGTTCCCCAGCGCCACCGCCGTCGCCGTCACCGGGTCGATCGGCGCCGGCACCGGCGCGACCGCGTACCGGGTGTCGGCTTCGAGGTACGCGTTCACACGCTGCTGGGTCGAGAGATCGGTGGGGACAGCCATGGAAGGGGTCCTGCGTCAGGGGCTCAGACGTCGTCCCAGTTCGTGAACGGGTCGGGGTTGTTGTCGCGGAACATCGTCACGGGGACGTCGGAGATGCTGTCGTCGTGCGGCACCTTCTGTTTGTCGGTGATCCGCTTGGGCCCGCCCACCTGCCGCTCGTCCGTGCCCACCGGAGAACCCGGCCCCATCATCTCGGTCGGCCGGTTCAGCGCGTGGATCGCGTCGGTGAGCGTGTGCCCGATCTCGTGGGGAATCGTCGTGTAGTACATCTCCGCCGCCCCGGGTGAGTGCAGCGTCGTGTTGTTCACGATGAACGAATTGGCGATGTCGTCCCGCGATGGCGCGTGCCCGTACTTGGCCTTGCCGTACTTCACGAACGGGTTGTACGCCAGCCCCAGCAGTCCCGGCAGGGCGCCGACCACGAACAGGTCGATCCGGTCGCGCCCGGTGTCGTAGTTCTTCAGCAGGATGCGCGAGAAGATGTTCCCCACGTGCCGCTCGTTGCCGCTCCCGGTCGGGAACGCCCCCGACGTCAGCGCCACCCCCTGCACCGTCTGGCGCGTGTCCGTCGACGCCGTCACCGTCACCCGCACCTGGTTCACCAGCGGGTCACCCACCAGCACGTCCGTCGAGAACTCGTCGTCCTTCTTGCCGAAGATCGCCGGGTTCCGCGACACGCGCGCTACCACGCCCGCCGGCAGCACCTTGTCCAGTTCACTCTTGATGAGGTTCGCCGTGTCCTCGGTGCTGTGATCCTTGACCGTCGTCACCGTCACCGACTGGTCAAACCCCAGATCGGTGATCCGCACGCGCACCGTCACCGTCCCGCCTCCGGCCGCCTTCCGCCCCAGCTGGTCGCTCACCACCAGCATGTTCGCCGGAGCCACCACGTTCCGCGCACTGCCAAGCAGTTTGATCGACATCCCTGCCTGCGCGTACGTCTGCCGCATGTACATCAGCAGCGTCCGACGCACCTGCGTGTTGTTCGACAACGCCGTCCCCGTCGTCGGGTCCACCAGGATGTGCATCGCGATCTTCACCCGCTTGCGGTCACCGGGCTCCGGCAGCACCTTCAGGTCGCTCTCCAGCCGGCACTTCTTCCCGTTCTTGCACGCGTCGATCTGGTACCGCGCCCGCACCAGCTGGTCCAGCGGTTCCACCGCGTCGGCGTCGCCCCCGGTCCCGTCCGTCATGTCCGCCAGCATCAGCGTCTGCTTCTTCACCGCGTCACGGTCACGCTTGTCCACCACCAGCCGGATGTACGGCGACCGGAAGCACACCTTGCTCGGCACCACCTCCAGCTTGATCGTGTTCTGACGCTCGGCCTTCTCCGCCCCGCCGAACTCCTCGTGGATCACCTCGCCCGTCGCCGCGTCCTTCTCCGGCTTCCCCCCCGAGATCTTCGGTTTCAGCGCCAGCAGCAGCACCTCGCACGTCTTCGGCTTCGTCGGGTCCACCACTTCGAGCTTGAACGTGTCTTCGTCGTCGTGCCCCAGCTGGTTGAACTTCGTCCCGCTCGGGAACGCCGACTTCACGTTCGTTCCCGCCTTGTTCGTCGGGAAGTTCGAGATCCCCGCACCGTCCTGGTCCGGGTCCTCCCGGTACGGCTTGTTCGGCGTCCCGTGCGTGTACCGCAGCAGCGGCGGGGGAACGACCGTCACCTTGAACGTGTGCGACTTGTCGATCGCCGAGTCGATCTGCTTTGTCTTCACGTCGGGGATCTCGACCTCCTCACCTTCGCGCAGCGTCTCGCGGTTCAGGAAGTCCTTCCCCGCGTTCCCCGGCGACTTGCGGATCGGGTCGCAGTTCAGAAACCCGTGCTGCATCGCCAGTTGGCACAGCGCCTGTCCCTTGCTGGCTTTCACGGTCTTGGGCATGCGTCACCTGGTGCCCGTGAGGGCGGTGTGTGTGCGTTCGTTCGTACGGCCGTCCAGCTCCCGGCGATCTCCCGCCACGGGTGAGGGGCTACTTCTTGTCCCACGTCGATTCGTCGAACCGCGGGAACGACACCTTCGCGTTCCCCTCGTCGGGGATCCCGTCGATCCGCGCCTTGCCGTTCTTGTCCAGCGTCCCCGACGCCACGCTCCCGTCCGGCATCGTGATCTCGAACGCCTCGTGCGGAACCGGGTCCCCGTCCTGGTCCACCAGTTTGATCTCGATGAAGTGCAGCTTCTTGTCCTGCTCCTTGGCCTCCTCCTTGGTCATGGGCTTGAACGGCGGCGCTTCCTTGCTGGCCGTCGCGCTGCTCCCGTCCTTGCTCCCGCCCGAGGCGCTCGGCGCAGCGCCGCCTTCCTCGTTGATCGGGGCCTTGGGCTCGCCCGGTTCGGTCGGGGGAGCGGGGGAGGGCGATTTGCCGGACTTGGGGCTGGGCATGGTGCTCGGCTCGTTTCGGTGCGCGACAGGAAGGACATCTCCCCCGGGGGGCTGCACCCCGGACCGCGGGTCAGTTGATCATCACCACCCCGCCCTGGGCCTTCAGCATCGCGCTGCCGTTCAGGTTCGTTATCAGCCCCTTCACGTCCGTGTTCAGCGAGCTCTCCACCTTCGCGGACATGTTCCCCTTCATCGACGCGTTCATCTGCCCCTCGGCCGACCAGTTCATCGTCGCCTTCTGATCGATGTTCTGCTTCGCGTCCAGTTCGATCGTCCCCGTCGTCCCGATCGTGATCCCCGACGCCTCGATCGCGATGAAGCTCTGACCCACCTTGATCGTTACGTGCGACGTCCCCTCCAGGATGATCTTGTCCGCCTTGATCGACAGTTCCCCCGTCACCTTCGTCGCCTGGTCCGCCTTGTACTCCTCGTCGACGTTGTCACCCACCACCACCGACATCGTCCCGACCACCTCCGTCGATGACTTCCCGTCCACCTTCAGCGACCGGTCCCCCACGATCTGTTCGTTGTGGTTCGCCTCGACCTTTTCGTTCCGGTCGTTCTTCACCGTCACGTTCAGGTCGTTGCCCACCGTCAGGTTGTCGTCGTGCCCGATGTGCGCCGCGCGGTCGTTCAGCACGCGGATGTCCATGTCCTTCTGCGCGTGCACCCACACCCGCTCTTCGCCCTTCTTGTCCTCGAAGCACAGCTCGTTGAAGCCCTCGCCGTCCTTCGAACTCCGCGACTTGATCGAGAACTTCGTCTTGTGCGTCGGCAGTTCGTACGGCGGCATGTTGTTCTTGTTGTACACGCGCCCCGTCACCAGCGGCCGGTCCGGATCCCCCTCCAGGAACTCCACCACCACTTCCTCGCCGATCCGTGGGATCTGCACCGCCCCGTACTGCTTCCCCGCCCACACCTGCGCCACCCGCACCCAGAACGAGTCCTTGTCGTCCGCCTTCGCGCGCCGGTCCCAGTGGAACTTCAGTTTCACGCGACCGAACTGGTCCGTGAAGATCTCTTCGCCCGACGGGCCCACCACCGTCGCCGTCTGTGGGCCGCTGATCGTCGGCTTCGGCGTCGTCCGCACAGGCCGGAACTGCACCTTCCGTTCGATCGCCGACAGCGCGCAGCGGTACGACGCGCCACCGTCCTTCGAACCGCCACCCGTCGTGCTGAACGGCGCCGCCGTCCCTTCCACCTCGATCCCCGTGACCAAGTACTCGCACCGCAGGCTCTCCTCCAGGTACGACTCCGGGTCCGTCAGTTTCAGCCAGTGCCCCACGTGCACCGAGCGGCACTCCGTCTCCCCGCGCAGCAGCCGGTGCGAACTGCCCACTTCCTCCGCCCACCGCTTCGCGTACCTGTTCCCCTCGCCGTCGATCTTCCCCACCTCCGGCCACGTGTACTCGCCCGGGTAGTCGTACAACTCCGCGCCCTTCAGCACGTGCTTCGGCTCCACCGGCTTCTGGTACTCCAGCTTGTTGTCCGGGATCTCGAACGAAAAGTCGCGCATCGCCACCTTCCCCGTCAGTTGCGACGTCGCCACGCGCCAGTCCTTGATCACGTCGGGGCCCGGTGTCGGGTCCTGCGGCCAGAACGGCAGTTCCGCGAACTCCGGGTTCGGCGCGTGCGACCCCGGGTCGTCGAACAGCAGCAGCGTGTTCTTCCCGTCCGCGTGCTGGAACGCGTAGTAGATCCCTTCCTGCTCCATCAGCCGCGACACGAAGTTGAAGTCCGTCTCGCGGTACTGCACGCACATCTCCCACGCCGGGTACGTGCCCTTGAGGTTGTCCTTGTACAGCACGCCCCGCTCGTCCAGCACCTTCTTGATGATGTCCGGCGTCGACATCGCCTGGAAGATCCGGCAGTCCGAGTTCAGTCCCGCGTTCCACAGGTGCGGTGACACCGTCAGCACGAACGTCCGCGGCCCGCGCACGTTCGCCGGTTGCGCCACATGCGTCACGTTCCCGTTGAAGTACCGCGTCTTGTTCTCGCTGATCTGCACCCGCACCGTGATGTTCTGCCCGAGCAGGTCCTCCACCTGCAGCCCAGGCTCCTCGCAGTGCACCCGCACCGTCATCCGGTACAGGCGGCTCAACTGCTCCGAGTACGTGAACCCCAGCAGCAGGAGCTTGTCCTTCCCCAGCGGCGTTTCCACCGCCATGTCCCGATGTTCCTGCGTTGGTGCACGTGGTGGCATGGGCCGTCGCTCCAGTCTGGTTCCCCCGTTCCCCGCCCCCCGGCAGGCGTGCCCCTTCGGCACCGACCGCTTCCGGCCGTACGCCCACCGCAGGTCTCCTGCGGGATCTGGAGCACACCCGGACGCCCCCCTCCACTTGACCCCGCCAGTGTACTGTGGCGACGTTTCCACGCCCCGTCCGCACGCCCGCGGCCTGTTCTTCCACCCGAGCCCGAATCCCGAGCACTCCCGAGCACTCCGGACCTCCCCTGACCCCCCGCCCCGAAGGTCCATACCGCTCAGTATCGCGTCCTCGCCCGCCGTACGAATGCCCTGACCCTGCCCGATCCCGTACCGCTCCAAACCCGGACCGTGCCAACACGCCGCATGTGTTCGTGCCCGCCCGTGGGCTTCGCCACGAGCACCCCGCCTTACGGCGAGTCACCCGACGCCCGCGGTCCCGCCTCGCCACCCATCCCCTCCGGCATCCACACCGGCAGGTCCGCGATCGACGCCCGCGCTGCCTCGCTGGTCGGCACGCCCCACGCCTCGAAGAACGGCCCCAGGTTCCTCCCCACCCGGCGCGAGAACCGCGCCATCCACTGGTCGCGCTTCGCCGCGTCGTTGGCCGGTCGCTCTTCGGCCTTGAGCCCCCGGTACTCCGCAAAGACGTCCTTGAACGCCTGCCAGCCGAACGCCTCGCGCATCTGCACATACATCCACAGCGCCAGGAACGGGTCGCGCTTCCACACCTCGAAGTCCGGGTTCGCCAGGTACGCCTTCAGCCCGCGCGGCGGCTGGTCCACGCCGGGGTGCCCGCGCGTCCCGTCCGCCACGGTGCACAGCGTCTCCAGCGTGTACAGCGTGAACAGGTTCACCGTCACTTCCACCGTCCCGCTGAACGTCCAGTCCGACGACTGGTGGTTGTGCCCCAGTTCGTGGAACAGCCCCCACGCCTTCTCGCCACGGCGCAGGTTCGACAGGTTCGTCATGAACCGCGCCGCGTCCAGGTGCGTCTTGATCGGGTACCCCGCGTGCATGTACCCCGCGCTGATCTGCTCGTCGGCCACAATCCGCTCCGGCCGCCGACGCTCCCGCGGGATCGTCGCCAGGTCCGCCTGCGCATCCATCACCTCGTCCCAGAACCGCATCAGCGACTCCGGGTCCTCCAGCCCGCGGATCACCTCGCTGGGCACCGTCAGCACCAGTTTCTCCGTCTCCAGTTCCGCCCACGGCCCCGGCAGCGCCCGCTGCTGCTGCCACTGCTCGGCGCCGGTCTTCCCCAGCGTGAACCGCGGCGCCGGCACCACCCCCGACACCGTCGCGGTGAACCGAGCCGTCGCGTCCGCGCCGCGCGCCGCCCCGTCCGGGATCACCACGTACACCAGCCCGCCGAACGCGCCGGCCCCGCGCACCTCGCTGGAACCCTTCGGCACCGCCCACGACGACACGATCGACGGCACGCGCCTCCACCGATCCAGGTGCCACAGCCGGTCGGTGTGCGCGCCGATCTGCAGGCGCACCCCCTCCGGCGCCGGTCCCTCCAGCCGCAGCGTCACCACCTCGCCCGGCGCCGCGTAGACGCCCAGCGAGTGCCACCCCGGCCGCGACGCACGGACCGTCTCGGTCGCGGTCACGCGCGGCGATCCCTCCGGCACCGCGCCGGGGAACACCGCCGCCGCCGGGTGCGCGTGCACCTGATCAGGTGGCAGGCGTTCCAGGTCCCGCACCTGCTGCGTCAGCAGCACCCGCTCCAGCGCCCGCGAGGCGTCCAGCGGGCGGTCCGGGCGAGGCACGATCCGCTCGCCTCGCACGGCCAGCAGCTCGCCCACCCGCGGGCGCAGCACGCCGTCGTGGTCCGGCAGGGTCTGCAGCGCCAGCGTCACGATCCCCGCCGCCTGCAGGCGCTGCTCCTGCGCGCCCCGGTCGCCCGCGGCGCGGGGCGCCTCCAGCAGGTCCAGCGCGCGGTCGGCCGAGGCCAGTTCCAGGCGTGGATCGTCCGCCCCCACCACGAACCCCGCACGCCCGCCGCCCGTGGTCGCGTCGAGTGTGCCGTCGGCGAACGCCAGGCCGGTCCCCTCCAGCACGCGGTTGAGCGGGTGCTCCTGCAGCGTCCGCCCGGGGTTCAACTGCAGCCAGCCCCACCCCAGCCCCACGCACACCACCCCTCCGCCCTCGCGCAGGAAGCGCCGCACGCGTTCCACCTGCGCGGCGCTGAGCGCCCCCTGGCCCAGCGCCAGCACGTCCACGCCCTCCAGCGACTGCTCCCACGCACCGGTCAGCGCCTCGCCCCGCACCGGGCCGCCGTGGTCCTTCAGCCAGTTCACCAGTCCGTTCACCCCCACGCACCCGACGCGCACGGGCCCGTCGCCGGCCCGCCCGGTCCACCTGATCAGGTTGATCACCAGCCGTCCGGTCTCCCGGTCCGACAGCGTCTCGCCGCTGAAGTACCCCGTGTGCCCCAGCGCCGCCGCCCGCCCCGCCTCCCACTCGGTCACCGCCGCCACCGGCGCCATCACCCCGGCCGACAGGCGACCCAGCGCCACCGCCCGCGCTCCCGGCCCATACACCGCCAACGGTCCCGGAACGCCCGGGCGGCCGATCACCTCGACGCCCTCCAGCACGCTCCGGAGCAGATCCGCCGGCGCCGCGGCCTCGGGCGCACGCCCATGTGCCGCAAACTCCCGCTCATGGGCGCCCAGCGCCCCCGCCCAGCACACACCCGCCAACGCCGCCAGCACCCCTGTCACGCGCATCGTTCGCCGAGTCCAGCCCATCACGTCACCTCCAGGTCAGCCAGTGACCAGCGCCGTACTCCACCCCGAGATGCCTCCAGACTACCACCCCGTACCCCCGCTGGGGCGCCGGGCGCGATGATGGCGCGGGCCTCAACCATCGGGGGTGGGGCCGCCCCGCGGCGCGCCGGCGCGGCAGGGTGCCCGCCGGGAGAGGGGGAAGATCGACGTCAAAGCCCGCTCAGGACCGGTCGCGTTCTTCGCTGGCCAGTTCGCCCAGGTCCTCATCACCGGCCGAGGCGGGGTTGACCCCCGCCGGCGCGGCGTTCTGGCTCATGCGCGTGACCACGCCGGCGGTCGGCGCCGCGGCGCCGCCCGTGGCGTCGGCCTCGATCTGCGCCTTCATAGCCTGCCACTCGTCCAGCCCGATGAGCACGTTGCGGTCGACGGTGCCCTTGTGGTCGCCGACGATGCCGCCCTTCCACATCGCGTCCATCAGCCGGCTGGCGCGCGTGTAGCCGATCGCCAGGCGCCGCTGCAGCATCGACACCGAGCCCTTCTGGGTTTCCAGCACGATCTCGACGGCCTTTTCGAACAGCGGGTCGGCCCCGCCCTTGGTCACGCCGTCGTTGCCGAACGCCCCGGGGATCAGGAACTCCGGGGCGCGCCCGTCGTCCTCGTCGGCATCGGCCAGGCCCGCGCCGGCGGCCGCGCCGGTGCGGATCTGCATCAGCGAGCGCTCGAAGGTCGGGGCGGCCACGTCCTTGAGGAACGTCACGACCCGCCGGATCTCCTTGTCGTCCATGAGCGTGCCCTGCGCGCGAGTCAGTTCGCTGGACCGCGGCGAGAGGAACAGCATGTCGCCCTGCCCCAGCAGCAGTTCCGCCCCCTTCTGGTCCATCACGATCCGCGAGTCCATGCCCGAGGCCACCTTGAACGCGATGCGGCACGGCATGTTGCTCTTGATCAGCCCCGTCACCACGTTGGCCTGCGGGCGCTGCGTCGCCAGGATCAGGTGCATCCCCACCGCCCGCGCCTTTTGCGCCAGCCGGATGATCGACGTCTCCACCTCCCGGTTGGTCATCATCAGGTCCGCCAGTTCGTCGATCACGAAGACCATGTACGGCAGCTTCTTGGGGATCCGCGCCTCGTCGCTCTCGTTGGCCGGCTTGAACCGCTCCTTGAGTTCCTCCCAGCTCAGCGCGTTGTACGCCGACACGTTCGTGCACCCCGCCTCCACGAGCAGCTCGTACCGCTCGTCCATCTTCCGCACCGCCCACTCCAGGATCGCCGCCGCCTTGCTCATCTCCGTCACCACCGGGCACATCAGGTGCGGCACGTCCTTGAACTGGCTCAGCTCCACCATCTTCGGGTCCACGAGCACCAGTTTCAGTTCGTTGGGCTTCTTCGTGTAGAGGAAACTCATCAGGATCGCGCTCATGCACACGCTTTTGCCCGAGCCGGTCGTGCCGGCGATGAGCATGTGCGGCATCTTCGTCAGGTCCTGCACCAGCGGGTTGCCCGAGGCGTCCTTGCCCAGGAACATCGGCAGGTTCATCTTGGCGTACGTGTCCGGGCGGCTCATCAACTCCTTGAGCCGCACCTTCTCCTTGTTCGGGTTGGGCACCTCCACCCCCACGGTGTCGCGACCCTCGGTGTTCGGCACGATCCGCACGTTCACCGCCTTCAGCGTCCGAGCCAGGTCCGAACTGACCGCCTGCAGCGCCGAGACCTTCGTCCCCGGCGCCAGCCGGATCTCGTACATCGTGATCACCGGGCCCGACTCGATCCCCACCACCTCGCCGTCGATCCGGTACTGCTTCAGCCCCGACTCCAGGGCCGTCGCCTGCTCGCGGACGAACGCCTCCATCTTCGCCGGGTAGCCCACCTCCGGCTCCTCCAGCAGGTCCAGGCCGGGGAAGCGGTACCCCTCCAGTTCCGCCACGTTCTGGATGTCGCGCAGGTCCGCCTCCTTGGCCGACGTGCGCTCCGCGCTGGCGAACCGCACCGGGAGGCGCGAGATCTTGGCCCGCAGTTCCTCCGCGGTGAACTGACGGCGTCCGGGCTCGTCGCCGGCGCCCGCCGTCACCGGCGCGATCCCGCCCTCGTCGGGCGACGCGTCCGCGCCCGGCGACTTGGCGCGCGGGCCGCCGCGACGGCTGGCGCGGGCCGCGGTCGCGTTCTCGCGGGCCGTCTCCAGCGCGGCGCCCTCCTCGGCGGTCAGCGCGGATTCCTCAGTCCCGGATGCATCGCCCGTTGAAGGCGATGCGTCGGCGGGGTGCTCGTCGGGGTTGAACGACTCGGTGCCGCCCAGGCCGCCGGCGCGCTCGTCGATGGAGCCGGGGGAACCGGGTGTCCCGGCCCGATCGGCGCCTCCCTCGGCACGCCCGCGCCGGCGCTGGCCCTTGATCATCACGGGCGCCGGTGCCGCGGAGGATCGGCGGAACAGCGACGAAAGGCGTCGTCCCAGACCCCACGTGCGGTCGGCGGCGCGGGCGGTCGCATGGATCACCGGCGGCGCAGCGCGCCGGGCCTGCTTCCACGCCCAGACCGGCGCGAGGATCACCCACGCGTCCAGCGCCACCACCGCCCCGACCATCAGCCCCAGCGTCGCCACTAGGAACGTACCGAATCCCGCCAGCCCCGGCAATAACGCCCCGGCCAGATACGTACCCACCAGTCCGCCCCCGAGATCCGGCAGCGCCCCGCTCGAAGGCCAGAACGCACCTTGATAGGTGGCCACCGCCACCGCCATCACCGCCGCCCCCAGCGCCCGCACCGGCGCGTGCGTGACCTGCGACACAAAACCCGTCACCACCAGGTGCAGCCCCCACATCGCCAGCAGCACCCACGCCCCCGCCCCGAACATGTACAGCAGCCAGTACGCCGGCACCGCGCCCCACACCCCGCACCAGTTCGCCACCGGATCGTTGTGCGGGTAGGCCGCGTGCCCCGGCCAGTCTCCCGGCGAGAAACTCAGCAACGCCGCCGTCAGGAACAGCCACCCCGCGCACTGCACCACGTACCACAGATAGACCCCTACGCCGCCGGGCCCGGAGGTTCCCTTGGCGCCGCGGGCGCGCGTGACAGGCGTGGCGAAGACCGATGTGGCCCCGGGCGTGAAGCCGCCGGGGGAGGGCGCAGTGCGTGACATATGCCTCATCTATCGACCACGGGCCGGTGCGGCGGCCAAACTTCGGCCCGCGGCACCGAGGTGGCCGGGGCCTCAGTTCATGCCACGATCGGCGACGATCGCTCCATCTTCCCGCCCGGATCTCGCAGGTTCAGCGGACCGCCCGGCGCATGGTCCGCCGGAGCCGCAGGATCACCGCCGCCAGGTCCCGGAAGGCCACCCGCCGGGCCGCCTCCGACAGCGTCAGCCACTGGCGCCGGCGCTGCGCCAGTTCGGGCCAGCGGTTCAGTTCCTCGGTCACCCGCATGGCGTAGAGCCGCACACGGCACCAGCGCGGCGGGTCGCCGGGCTTCTGGTAGTCGTACGTCCCGACCACCACCCGGTGCAGCACCCCGCGCAGACCCGCCTCCTCGTAGCACTCGATGCTTGCCGCCTCGCGCCCGGTGTGCCCGGGATCGATTTTGCCCTTCGGCACGATCCACCCGCCCTGGCTGTTGGTGATCAGGCAGATCCGCATCACCCCGCGCGTATCCACGCGGTACGGCACCGCCCCGGCCTGCACCATGTCCACCCGTGCTCTGCGGCGCCGCGATCCGACGCCCGCGCGCCGCGCCGCCATCGCGCCGCGCCCACGACGAGGCAGGCTTGACGTCCCGGCGACGCTCTTCACGAGCACCGATGTACCATGGCCCGAGGGGCGGCGGGTCTTGGCCCCCGCGTGGGCCGAGCGCCCGGAGGTAACGGCTGGAGACGGACGGCGGACCTGTGTCGGTGATCGGCTCATGCGTGGACATCCTGTCCCTGGTGCCGTCCGGAAACCCCGGCTCGTCCCGGGAAGACATCCCGGGAGCGGGCGGCACGCCCGAAACCCCTGTGCCGCGCGGCCACGTGTTCTGATGCTACCGATGAGGGCCGGGTGGTCTGCAACCATGCACATCCAAGGTTGCCGGTGCGCGGTGGATCGGTGACATCGGTGCGAGGGGTCACACCGGGACCGCCGTCAGGCCGGGACCGCTGACCCCGGGCATGGCGAAGCGGGCGCACAGGTCGCGGACCTCGGTGCGGACCTTCTGGCACTGGGCGTCCTCGCCCTTGGCGCTGAGCACCCGGTCGATCAGGTCGGCGATGAGGGGCATCTCCGCCTCACCCATCCCGCGAGACGTGACGGCGGGCGAACCGAAGCGCAGGCCGCTGGTGAACCTGGGCGGGCGGGGGTCGTTGGGGATGCCGTTCTTGTTGCAGATGATGCCGGCGGATTCGAGCCATCGTTCGGCGTCGGCGCCGGTGAGATCGGCGGACTTAGGTCGCAGGTCCACGAGCATGAGGTGGTTGTCGGTGCCGCCGGTGGTGATGCGATAGCCGCGCTGGGCCAGGGCCCGGGCCAGGGCGGCGGCGTTGCGGACGACGCGACGGCAGTACTCGGGGAAGTCGGGTCGGAGTGCTTCGCCGAAGGCCACGCCCTTGCTGGCGATGACATGCATGAGCGGCCCGCCCTGCACGCCGGGGAAGACCGCCTTGTCGATCTTCCTGGCCAGGTCCTCGTCGTTGGTGAGGATGAGCCCGCCGCGCGGCCCGCGGAGGGTCTTGTGCGTGGTGGTGGTGACCACGTGCGCGTGCGGGAAGGGTGAGGGGTGAGCGCACCCTCCGTGCGTGCACAGCCCGGCGATGTGGGCGATGTCGGCCACGAGCAGCGCGCCGGCCTCGTCGGCGATGGCGCGGAAGCGGGCGAAGTCGATGACGCGCGGGTAGGCCGAGTAGCCGCACATGAGCACCTTCGGGCGGTGCTCGAGGCAGACCTTCCGCACCGCGTCGTAGTCGATGCGTTCGAAATCCGGGTGCGAGGTCTCGTAGTGCAGCGGGTAGTGCACGGGGCGGTGGTAGCGCCCGCTGAAGTTCAGCGACATCCCGTGCGAGAGGTGCCCCCCATCCTTGAGCACCAGGCTCGCGAAGACGTCGCCGGGGGCCATCAGCGCCATGAAGACCGCGGTGTTGGCCTGCGCCCCGGAGTGGGGCTGGACGTTGGCAAAGCGGCAGCCGAACAGGTCGCACGCCCGGTGCCGGGCAAGGTCCTCGATCCGGTCGTGGTGCACGCACCCGCCGTAGTACCGCGCGCCGGGGTAGCCCTCGGCGTACTTGTTGGTCAGCCACGAGCCCATCGTGTGCATCACCGCGGGCGAGACGTGGTTCTCGCTGGCGATCAGTTCGATGGTCGTTTCCTGGCGCTCGCGCTCGGCCGCCATGGCCGCCGCCACGTCCGGGTCGCAGGTTCGGAGCAGGTCCAGCAGGGCGTCGGCGAGCGGATCGTGGCTCATGACGCTGAGGATAGGGGGCGTCGGCGCCGGTGCCCGGGTGCTGGTACCCCGGCACAGGCCCCGGGCGCTGGTGCATGGTCCACGGTCCGGTCGATACTGCATCACGCACATGCCGTGTGCTCCTCGGACAGGTCGGGCCGTGCGCGGGCTGCTGGCGAGCGTGATCGGTGCGGCCGCAGCCGCAGGCGTGGCCGTAGTCGTGGGCGTGCCGCTGGTGGTGGTCGAGGGCGTGCACGCCGTCACGCGGCAGATTGCCCCCCCGGCAGCGCCCCCGTCAGCACCCCCGGCACCGTCATCACCCGCACCGGGCGCGGGCGCGCCTGCGACGGAGGCCCGCCTCCGGGCGGCGCGGGAGCAGACCTTGCTGGCTCGGGCGGGCTTTTCGCCGGGGCTGATCGACGGGCGCCCGGGGCCCAAGACCCGCGCCGCGGTGGAGCACTTCCAGGTGGCGCGGGGGCTGGCGGTCTCCGGCGTGGTCGATGCGGCGACCCTGGCGGCGCTGACCGAGCGCGATCCGCTGGCCGCCGGCGCGGAGTGGACACGGGCGTACACCATCACGCTGGCGGACGAGGCGCTGATCACCGGCCCCATCCCCGAGGATTGGAACGAACGGGCCCGACTCGAACTCTCGGGCTACGCCGATATGGGCGAACTTCTGGCCGAGCGCGGGTGGTGCTCGGCCGACCTGGTGCGGGTGCTGAACCCCGGCGTGGAGCCGACGGCCCTTCGCGCCGGCGCGGTCCTGCGCCTGCCCGACGTGCGGGCACCGGCGTTGCCGCGGCTGGCTTCGTTGCGGATCGACCTGACCCGCCAGCGCCTGCTCGGGCTCGGCGAGCGCGGCGAGGTGCTGACGCTCATGCACTGCTCGATCGCCCGGAGCGTCGAGAAGCGCCCCGTCGGGGTGCTGCACGTGCGCGTGGTCGTCACCGACCCCGACTACACCTTCGACCCCAAGGCCTGGCCAGAGATCGACAATGTCTTCAGGCGCCTGCGCATCGCCCCAGGGCCGCGCAACCCCGTCGGCCTGGCGTGGATCGGCCTCGACCGCCCCGGCTACGGCATCCACGGCTCGCCGCGCCCGCAGGACATCGGCAAGACCGGCAGCCACGGGTGCTTCCGCCTGACCAACTGGGACGCCGTCCGCCTGGCGCACGCCGTGCGCCCCGGCACGCCGGTCGAGGTGCACGAGTGACGCGGGGTTCCGGGGCGTGTGGGTCCGGGCGGGTCAGTGCTGGCCGAGGGTGAGCCCGAAGGGGTTGGAGTCCTTTTCGAGGGCCTTGCCGAAACCGCCGGTGAGCTGCTTGTTGCGGAACTTCTCGCGCTGGCGGCGCAGTTCGGGGGTCTCCTTGGCGATCTCGGCCAGTCGCGCGGCGGCGGCGGCGTCCTTGGCGGCGCGCTTCTCGGCCATGCGCGCGTCGCGAGAGCCGGGGGGCGGCGCTTCCTCGGGCAGGAGGGCCTTGATCGACAGGCCGATCTTGCGGGTGTCCGGGTCGATCTTGAGCACCTTGACCTGCACGACCTGGTCGGGCTTGAGCACGTCCTCCGGGCGGTTGATGCGCCGGCGCGAGATCTCCGAGACGTGCACCAGCCCATCGACACCCTCGGCCAGTTTCACGAACGCGCCGAACTCGGTGAGCCGGACGACGGTCCCGCTGAGCGTGGCGCCCTCCTGGATGTCGGCCTTCGTCGCCGACATGAACGGGTCCTCGCCCAGTTGCTTCATCCCCAGGCTGATCCGGTTGTTCTCCAGGTCGAGTTTGAGGATCTGCACGCGGACCTTGTCGCCCTCCTTGACGAACTTCTGCACGTTCTTCTCGGTGGGTGTGACGCGGTCGTAGGTCATGTCGCTGAGGTGGCAGAGCCCGTCGAGCCCGCCGAGGTCGATGAACGCGCCGAAGGGCATGATCTTGCGCACGGTCCCCTCGAGCACCTGCCCCTCCTGCAACTGGCCCTTGAGTTTCTCGGCCTTCTCCTTGCGCTCGACGGCCAGCAGGTCGCGCCGTGACAGCACGATGTTCCCCGAGCCGCGCCGGTCCAGCTGCGCCACCTGGCAGACGAGTTTCTCGCCCACCATCACGCTCAGGTCCGGGATGCGGTCCAGCGACACCTGCGAGGCGGGCATGAACGCCCGGTGCCCCGCCACCTCCAGCTCCAGCCCGCCCTTGTTGGTCCCCGTCACACGGGCCTCGACCGTCTGCCCGACCTCCAGCAGTTCCCACGCCGCCTTCACCACCGCGCCGGGACGGCTGCAGATGAACAGGCTCTCCTCCGCGGAGAACTTGTCGACGATCACTTCCAGTTCCGAGCCGACCGCCGGCAGCTCGTCGTCCTTGAACTGCAGCCGCGGCAGCACGCCCAGCTCCTTGGGCCCGAACTCGATGAAGATGTCCTGCGGACCCACCGATACGACCTTGCCCGTCCGGTGCTCGCGCCCGCTCTGCACCACCCGAGGCCCGCGCACCGGCGCGGCCTGTTTCCCGCCGCGCGGCACGATGTCGTGCGACTCGTGGGCGCGCGGCTTCTTCTCCGCGTGCGGTTTGTCGCCGGCGCGGTCCGCCGCGCCCTTCATCAGCGTCTCCAGGTGCGCCGCCGTCGCGTCGTCCAGCAGCGCGCCGCCCTCGTCGCTGACGGCCCGCAGCGTCGAGCGGGTGTCGGGCGCGGCGACCTGGCCCGAGCGGTCCTCGCGGGCGCGCCCGGGGCGGGAGTGCTCGCGGCGTCCGGAATCTCGCCCGGCGTCGCGGCCGGCGCCCGGGGGCGCGGTGCCCTCGGCGCCGATGACCTGGGCCCGCTTGATCGGCGGGAGCCCCTTGAGGTTCGGGGCGTTCTCGCCGCCCGGCGTGGGTGCCGTCCCGGCAGCCTGCGGAGACTCAGAAGCCTGCGGAACCTCGGGACTCTGAGTCGCCTGCAGCGCCTGGGCTTGGTTCGCCTGAGGCGGGGCGTCGGGGCTGGCGGGCGCGGTGTCGGAGGCGGGAGGGTTGGAGGGCTCGGGAGGGATGGATGACATTGGATGAACCTGAAAGGGAAACCGGCTCCGCCGCGTCGGGGGTCGGGCAATCGACACCCGCACCGATCGTCTGTGGACCGGCTCGCTCCATGCGCCGTGACGGGAACCGCAAGTGTACACCGATCCGGGCGGTGGGCCCCCGGTTTCCGGACCCGCGGCCCGGGGTGATCCGGATCAGCGGGAGGTCGCCCATTCGCGCTCGTGCCGGGCGGCCTCGATGATCCGCTCGGCCGTGCGCACGTTGGCCAGGCCGGCGGTGGCGTCGATCTGCGGGCGGCGCCCGCTGCGGACGGCCTCGATGAACTCGCGTATTTCCATGACGATGGGCTCGCCCTCGTCGACGCGGAGTTCCTCGATGTTGACCAGTTCGTGCCAGTTGAGGTTGGTCAGGTCGGCGCCCTGGCGGAGCAGGTCGCGCACCTCGATCATCTGCGCCTCGTTGGCCAGCCGCCGGATGATCGTGCCGGTCTTGGCGGCGTAGTCGATCTTGACGTAGGCGTTCTCGCCGGTGATGCGGGTGATGCGCTCGGTCTTGAGGGCCAGGCGCGAGGAGGTGATGTTCGCCACGCACACGCCGCGCTCGGTGCGGAAGACCAGGCGCGCGTTGCAGATGTCCTCGTGCTCGGTGATCACCGGCACGCCCGAGGCGTGCACCTCGTCGGGCTCGCGCCCGCCCATGAGCATCAGCACCACGTCCAGGTCGTGGATCATCATGTCCATGACCACGCTGGTGTCCACCGAGCGGAAGGTCATCGGGCTGACGCGAGACACCTCCATGAACCGCGGAACGATCGTCCGCCCCCCGTCGGTCTCGCGCGTCAACGCCCGCATGATCGGGTTGAACCGCTCGATGTGCCCGACCATCAGGATCGCCCCGCTCCGCTCCGCCGCCTCCTTGATTTTCGTCGCCTCCTCCACGTCGCCGGCCAGCGGCTTCTCGATCAGGCACGCCACCCCGCGCTCCAGCAGCGGCAGCGCCGTCGCCAGGTGCATGCTCGTCGGCACCGCGATCGACACGATGTCCACGCCCTCGCGCAGCAGCGACTCCACGTCGAACAGCGCCCGGCACCCGTACTGCTCGGCGATCGTCTCCGACCGCTCAGGGTTCGCGTCCACCACGCCCACCAGGCGCGTGTCGGCCAGTTGGCTGTAGACCCGCGCGTGGTGACGCCCCATCCGCCCGACCCCTACCACGCCCGCACGGAACACCTTCCCGTTGGGCGCGGCCGCGTCGGTCGTCTGCGTGCCGGTGACGCTGCGTGCCCCCGCCGCGGGTGTCGTCTGCGTGGTCATGGTGTGGCCGATCGTGTGGGTGAGGCTCCGCGCCGCTCCCGGCGCGCACGGCGTCGCACGCCGTGGGTCAACGCTCCCGTTCAGGACGCCAGCGCCGCGTTCAGCGCCGACACCAGTTCGCTCTCGGTCCGCGGGCCGAACCCCGACAGCCGCTTGATGTCCTTGCCCCCCTTGAACAGGATCATCGTCGGGATCGACATGATCCCGTACTTCATCGGCACCTCCCGCGCCTCGTCGGTGTTCACCTTGCCCACCTTCACCTTCCCGGCGAACTGGTCGGCCACCTTGTCGATCGTCGGCGCCAGCGCCCGGCACGGTCCGCACCACTCCGCCCAGAAGTCCACCAGCACGGGCTCGCTGGAGTCGAGGACCTCGGCCTTCCAGTTCTGATCGTTGAAGGACTTCACGTTCGCGCTGGCCATGGATGCTCCATTCGCTTTCAACCGCCCCGCTCCGGGCGGTGGTGTGTGGGATTTACCCCGGGCCGAGAGGCCACACAGACCTCGCAACCGCCGGGCCCAAGTCTAAGCCGCTCCATCTCCGCAGGAACGCACCGCGGGGGTTCTCCTGCCCCCTTTGGGCCCACGAAGCCCGGTTTGGTCCTGCGGAGCGTGATTCGCCGGGCCGGACCCAGCGGCGCTTCACAATGGGCGGGGTGCCCGGGTGCCGTTCGGGCGGAGCAGCGACCACGCGGCCCGAAGCGCCTGCACGTGCTCGCCCACGTCGTGCACCCGGAAGATCATGGCCCCGCGCGACAGGTGCAGCACGCTCAGCGCCACGCTGGCGGGCACTCGCTCCCGCGGCGGGACGTGCTGCGACGAGCCGCCCGCCGCCGCGGCCGTGAAACTCTTCCGCGAGATCCCGCTGACGATCGGCCTGCCCAGGGCGGCCATGGCGCTGGTGCCCTCGATCAGCGCCAGGTTCTGATCCACCGTCTTGCCGAACCCCAGCCCGGGGTCCAGCGCCAGGTGGTCGTGCGGGATGCCCGCGGCCCGCGCCCGCTCCTGCGCGTGGCGCATCCAGGCGACGACCTGCGAGACCACGTCGCCTGACAGCGGCGCACCGGGCTGGCCGTCCACGCCATAGCGGTCGGAATAGGCATCGGCCGCCGGCGCGCGCGGGCGGTGCATGAGCACCAGGCCGCAGCGCCGTTCGGCGACCAGCGGCAGCAGGGCGGGATCGTCAGTCCCGCCCGAGACGTCGTTGACCGCGTCGGCCCCGGCGTCGAGCGCCGCGCGGGCGACCGCGGCGCGGGTGGTGTCCACCGTGATGGCCGCGGCGCGCCCGACCGCGCGCCGCACCTCCCTGATCGCCGGCTCCAGCCGGCGCACCTGCTCAGGTTCCGGCACCGGCGCAGCGCCGGGGCGCGTTGACTCGGCGCCCACGTCCAGCACGCGCGCGCCCTGCTCGACCATCCGCTCGGCACGGCGCGCCGCGTCGTCGGCGTGCAGCGCCTCGCCCCCGTCGCTGAAACTGTCCGGCGTGACGTTGAGGATCCCCATCACCGCCGGGGCCTCCAGCGTGATCACCACCTCGGGGCTCAGCACCCAGCGCAGCGGGGCCGGGCCGCAGGGGGGCGCGTGAGCGGAATCCTGGGGGTTCGAGGGGTCAGGCGGGTCGTCCACGCGCCAGCGTACGCCGTGCACACCCAGCCCACCCCCGATCGATGAGTCCCCCGATCACCCTTGCACCGGCACAATCAGGCCTGGAATCGCCGCATGGAATGGGCAACATGGAATGAACAAAAAGGAAGAGGCCCCGCGGCGAGGTTGCCGACGAGGCCTCAGGGGGGGGGTGCTGAGTTGATACACAGAGTGTAGCCGAGATTGCTGGGGTGTCAACCCCTTGCCGTCCGGGTGATTTATCCACAACCTGATGATGTGTCCCTCCGCGTGCGGCCGCCCTCTGGGCGGGGGGCTGGGTGCGGGTGCGGGTGCGGGTGCGGGGGCGGGGATGGGGGCGGGGAGGGGTCAGAACTGCGGACGGGCGGGCTCGGGCTCGCCGGGACGGCCTTGGCGACGCGGTCCTTCGATCATCCGGTCGCGGACACCCTGGCCAAAGCGGATGAGTTCCCCCACGCTGACGCTGGGCAGGAAGACCGACGCCAGCAGGGAGCCGTCGCCGGTGGAGAGGGCCGCCCCGAAGGGAGGCAGGTCCTTGGCCATTGGCACCCGGGGCAGGGCCCCGACCATGGCCGCCAGCCCGCGGAGCGTATCGACCAGTCCGTTGGGCGAGAGGTAGACCTCGGCGAAGCGCCCGGTGGGGAGGCTGTCGGCGACCTCGGCCAGTTTGGGGTTGAGGTTGAGTCCGTTGCCGGTCGAGGCGCTGGCCAGCGCGGCGGCGAGGACGCCCTGGTCGCGCATGGTGGTCTGGACGACGCCGCCCTCGACGCCCGCCAGGTAGCCGCTGGGGCCGCCCATGGCGCCGTAGAGCACGAGCATGAGCTGGGCCTCCTCGGGCTCGCGGGCCTTGACGCTCATGGACCAGGCGTCGACGCTGCGGGTGCCGACCTTCAGTTCGTCGGGCATGATGTCGGACTGGATGAGCCCCTCGTCGGTGGCGTGGTCGAGCCACTCCCGCCAGGCGCGGACGTACCGGCGCGGGTCGTTGCTGGCGCTGTACGTGACGGTCTTGTTCATGAAGCCGATGCCGGCCTCGTGCGGGAGCATGAGCACCGCGCGCCCGGTGCAGTGCTCGCTGAGCAGTTTCTGCTCGGCCATCGAGATCTGCGACACCGCGTCGTGGGCCTTGGGCTCGGGCATCCCGGCGAAGACCGGCTTCCAGTCCAGGCTGCCCAGGTCCAGCGCCGCCGCCAGCAGGTAGGGCCGGTCCGGCACGCGCCCCAGCAGCGGAAAGGACCGCCCCGCCACTCCCGCCGCACGCGCCAAGGGCGTCTCCTCACGGAACGCCAGCAGCAGGTCCGCGTTGATCCCCTGCGGCACGAACCGCACCCCCGCGACCACCGCCCGCGTCTGGTCCAGCACCGTCTCCACCAGCCAGGCCACGCTCGACAGGTCCGGTGCGGGGCGGCCACCGCCCACCTCATTCAGGTCCGTGATGAATCGCAGCCCCTGGACGAAGCCCTGCTTGAACGGCTCGGCCAGCGGCCCCACGTCCACGTACACGAACAGGTCGCACCCCTGCGCGTACGCCGTGCCACGCGGGCCCAGCAGTTCCGCGTGACGGGCCATCTGCCCGGGCTCGCCCGTGAACGCTTTGACGATGCCCCGTTCAGGACCGACGGCCGCGAGCGTCGGGCTCAGGCGCCGCGCGAAGGCCGGGCGATGCTCACCCTCCGGGCCGACACGGATGGTCGCCACCTCGTCGTCGGGTCGACCTTCGGCGGCCAGGACGAACCGGTCGTAGTCCGTCACGCTCACCAACGCCACGACCGCAGGCTGAACGCCTGCGTCGGCATCCCGCTCGGGGGCCCCGGCCAGGTTGGGGGCAATCACCACCGCGATGCTCCCGCGCGGGTCGAAGCCCGTCGCCAGTCCGGCGAAGTCGAGCAGCCGGACGATGTCGATGTTCTCCGCGGGGAGGTTCACCGAGACGGCCCACTGGCGGACCGAGCGCTCCAGGCGCTCGACGCTGGGGATCACGACCACCGCGCCGGAGCCCGGCGGTACGCGGTCCAGGATCGGCGGGAGCACCGCGACCGGAGCGGCCGAGACGACCTGCGCCGGCAAGATCGCCATGGCCAGGGCGTACCCCGCCATCATGAGCCTTCCGAGCCAGCGCTGGCCCCACCGCCTTGCGGGGTGTGCGGGTCGGCCGTAGGGCGCTGGAGCATCAGGGCTTGGCATGCATGGAAACTCCGGCTGCGGGGGGCAGTCTTCTGGAACTATATGGACAGCGGTCTGGTGCGCTGCACGGCCCAACGGCCCAACGGCCCAACGGCCCCCGCGGCCGCACGCCGTGCCCCCTCCGCCCTCGCGGGCTCGGGCACCTCCCCCGCGGGGCGGGGGAAGATCTTGCTCACGTGGTCGCAAGTGTCTGTGCGGGTTGACGTGGAGATCGGAAGCCGTCTGGGGGGACGTCCGGGAATGACCTTGCGGAAACGACGGGATCGTGTACTTTCGGAGCAGCGGCTCCTTGTTCGGGTCCCAGAATCACGATGGGCCCAGTCGTGAGCGGACCACCCGCGGACCTCCGCGGTGACACGGGAGACGTACGCAGGAGTCTCCGACATGTCGTTGAAGGTCCCACACAGCGTGGCCGCGGTCGCGGTCGGTATTGGCCTGGGCTTTCTGGCGATCGGATCGGATGTTCGGGCCCAGTGGTCCGTGGTCAACCTGCACCCCGTGGGCGCGACATCGTCGTGGGCCCTGGGCGCATCAGGCGGGCAGCAGGTGGGGTGGGTCGTGGTGGGTGGGCGCACCCAGGCGAGCCTGTGGAGCGACAGTGCCGGATCGTGGCTCGACCTGCACCCCGCGGGGGCGACCTATTCGGAAGCCACGAGCACCTTGGGCACGCAGCAGGTGGGCAGGGCCCTGGTCGGCGGCTTCAGCCGAGCCAGCCTGTGGAACGGCACAGCGGCGTCGTGGGTGGACCTGAATCCTCCGGGTTCGACCTGGTCGTTCGCGGTCGGCACCTCGGGCACGCAGCAGGTCGGGTGGGCCACGATCGGAGGCGTCACGCGGGCCGGCCTGTGGAGCGGCAGTGCCGCGTCGTGGGTGGACTTGCACCCCGCGGGGGCGGCGTTCTCGGAAGCCCGGGGCATCTCGGGCGCGCAACAGGTCGGGCGGGCCACGATCGGAGGCGTCACGCGGGCCGGCCTGTGGAGCGGCAGCGCCGCGTCGTGGGTGGACCTGAACCCGGCCGGGGCGACGTCGTCATCGGCCTTCGGGACCACGGGCGTGCAGCAGGTCGGTTCGGCGGTGGTCGGCGGAGTGAATCACGCGAGCCTGTGGAGTGGCAGCGCCGCGTCGTGGGTGGACCTGCACCCCGCCGGGGCGACGTCGTCCTGGGCTTATGCCATCTCGGGCGCGCAGCAGGTCGGCGCGGCCACCGTCGCCGGCCGCACGCGCGCGAGCCTGTGGAACGGCAGCGCCGCGTCGTGGGTGGACCTGTCGCAGTTCCTCACCGGTTCATGGGGTGACACGTCCGCCGAGAGCATCTGGAGCGACGGCACGTGGACCTATGTCGCCGGGTATGGCGGTAACACCGCCAACGGGCGATGGGAAGCGCTGCTGTGGATCTTCTCGCAGGGATCCATCGGACCGTGCAATCCCGCGGACATTGCGCAGACCGACTCCTCGCCGGGGTCCGACGGTTGCGTCGATAACGGCGACTTCCTGCTCTTCGTCGCATCGTTCTTCGGTGCCGACTGCGGCGGGACGTGCGGCCAGGAGCCCCCGGTGCCCTGCAACGAGGCGGACATCGCGCAGACCGACGCCGCGCCCGGCGCCGATGGCTGTGTCGACAACGGCGACTTCTTGCTCTTCATCGCGTCGTTCTTCAGCGCCGACTGCGCAGGGACCTGCAACCCCTGAGCGGGTCTTCATGTTCGGGAACCACTCTCCGCGGAGCGGGAGAGGATCTGGAGCCGGCACCTCCCCGGCGTGAGCGGGGGAGGTGTCGGCGTCATCACCGACGGAGGGGGCGGGCGCTGGGCGTAGACTACTTCGACCGGGGCCGCAGATCGGGCGACAGCGTGGGATGCCCGGCCTGCTGTCCGCCCCCGCGAGTTCCGCAACCCGCATTCACTGGAGCCTGCCATGACCGCCGCCGCCACCCGCCCGACGACCGCCAACGGCATGCACACGCCGACGACCGATGTCCGCGCCGCCCTCGGGGCGCAGGCCGACGCCCTGCTGGGGTATTCCTCACCCAAGGTGGGACGCGAGGCCCTGTCGCTGCCGGGGCCGGACTTCGTCGACCGCGTGATGAGCCGCACGGACCGCAACGTGGCGACGCTCCGGAACTTCCAGCTGATCCTGAACACCGGGCGGCTGGCGGGGACGGGGTATGTGAGCATCCTGCCGGTGGACCAGGGGATCGAGCACTCCGCGGGGGCGAGTTTCGCGCCCAACCCGGCCTACTTCGACCCGGAGAACATCGTGAAACTGGCGATCGAGGGCGGGTGCAACGCGGTGGCCAGCACGCTGGGCGTGCTGGCGTCGGTGGCCCGGTCGTACGCGCACAAGATCCCGTTCCTGGTCAAGTTCAACCACAACGAGATGCTGACCTATCCCAACGTGCACCGGCAGAGCTACTTCGGGTCCATCCGCCAGTGCTACGAGATGGGGGCCGTCGCGGTCGGCGCGACGATCTACTTCGGCAACGACAGCGCCCGCGACGAGATCGCCTACGTCAGTGACATGTTCGAGGAGGCCCATTCCTACGGGCTGGTCACGGTGCTCTGGTGCTACACGCGCAACAGCCACTTCAAGGTCACCGGCGCCGACGGCAAGAGCACCGACTACCACGCCTCCGCCGACCTCACCGGCCAGGCCAACCACATGGGCGCCACCATCAAGGCCGACATCATCAAGCAGAAACTCCCGGTCAACAACGGCGGCTACGCCGCGCTCAACACCGGCGGATCGTCGTACGGCAAGTGGGACAAGCGCGTCTACACCAACCTCTGCGGGTCCGACGAGAGCGGTCGCGGCGGGCACCCCATCGACCTCTGCCGGTACCAGATCCTCAACACCTACATGGGTCGCGTGCCGCTGATCAACAGCGGCGGCGAGAGCAAGGGCGCCGGCGACCTGGCGGAGGCGGTGGCGACGGCCGTCATCAACAAGCGCGCCGGCGGCATGGGCCTGATCTCGGGGCGCAAGGCGTTCCAGAAGCCGATGGACGAGGGCGTCAAACTCCTGCACGCGGTGCAGGATGTGTACCTCGATAAGTCCGTCACCGTGGCCTGACCGCGCCAACAGACACCCCGTGGACTCGGGAGCCGCACTGCTCCCGCCGGCGGCTCGCTCGGCGGCGGGGGCACAACCTGCGCGTGGCGTTCGATGAGCAAACGCTTACATGATTGCAGGTGCAAAATTAGGACAATCACCAAGGTCCGATAAACGTGTCAAGTTGGCCGTATTTGGGCCTCATCACGTTGAAAAAACAGTCTCAAGTTCGTTTGGTCCTTTGCACCGCTGCAGAGTGTGTCAGAGGTTTCGAGGGTTTGTGCTAAGGTGTAATAGCGACGCGCTCGACGAGGCGCATGGGGTTGTCTGCCCCGTGCCCGGGCGTGTCTGTGCGATTAGGTGAGGTTATGGACCTGGTTGGACAGGGCATCGTGTCGATGGTCGGGATCGGTGCTCCGCCGGCTGGCCTGCACAGCGCCTCGGGCGCGGCGGTGCTGTGGGCGGCGTTGGGCAACGACACCGGGACGGTGGTGGCGATCCTGGATGAGGCGGGGGTGTTCCGCGCGTGCAACTTCGCGTGCGCGCGGGTGATCGGGCTGCCGGAGCGCGAGATCGTGGGGCGTTCGCTGCACGAGCTGTTCTCGCGGGAGATGGCCGAGGAGCGGATGGGGTTCATCCGGCGGACGCTGGAGTCGGGGACGTCGTTCCGGTTCGAGTGCCGCGTGAAGGGCACCCGTCTGGACACGGTGTACCGCCCGCTGCCCGAGGAGCCGGGACAGCCGCGCTGCATCCTGGCGGTGGGACGGCTGTGCACGTCGCTGCGGGCCGACGATCAGGAGCCGCAAGGTCGTGCCGCCTCCGACGACCTCGGCCCGCTCAGCACGCTGACCAGCCGTGAACTGGAAGTGCTCCGGCTGATCGGAGAGGGTTTTTCGACGGCGGAGATCGCCGACCGGCTGTACCGCACGCCCAAGACGGTCGAGGCGCACCGCGCCTCGCTGGGGCGCAAGCTGGGCGCGACCAACCGCGTGCAACTGGCGAACATCGCCGTGCAGGCGGGCCTGGTGCGCCCCAGGACCGTGGTCGAGTCGGTCGAGACGCTCAGGCGGGCGGGCGCGGTCGCGGATGGGCCCGCCGGCGAGTGAGGCTGCCCAAGAGATCACCTGATCAGGTGTTCGCGCCCGGTGAAGCCTAGGCGTGTGGCGTGGCGTGCGCCGCGGCCGGCGTGTCAAGGTAGAGCCGGTGCTCGCGGATATAGGTTTCGACACGCGGGTGCAGAAAGCCGGAGGATCGCCCGGCGGCGGCGGCCCGTCGCGCGGCGGTGGAAGAGTGCGCCAGCGCGGGGGCATCGACGATGCGGGCGCGCCACTGGTCCGGGGTGCCGGGCACGCCGGCACGCGCCAGGCGCTGCGGCAGGTCATCGGTGGTGGGGTGGGCGGAGGGCCCGGCCTGCGAGTGATCGTGTGGGGTATGGGGGGGGTGGGGGGGGGGGGGGTCGGCGCGGGCCAGCACCAGGGGTTCGGCCAGGGCGATCACCTCATCAGGTGAACGCCAGCGCGGCAGCGCCAGGGCCTGGTCGGCGCCGATGAGCAGCCGGAGCACCACGTCGCGGCGCCCAAGGCGGTCCAGGGCGCTGCGGGCACGCCGGAGCGTGTCCACGGTGTAGGAGGGAGTCTGGGGGTCTGACCGCGCGCGGTCGAGTTCGTCGGTCCAGATCGACCAGAACTCCGCCGGCGCATCGCTCAGCGCCAGGCGGAGCATCGCCACCCGGTGCTCGGCGCCGGCGCCGGGCTCCGCGTCCTTCAGCGGCGAGCGCGCCGCGGGCACGTACAGGATCCCCACCGGGCGCAGCGTCGCCGTGCCGACGTGGGCCAGGGCGATGAGCGGGAGGACGGCGTGGGCCACGGTGGGCGGGTCGAACATGCCGCCGTAGACGATCAGCGTGCACGGGCCGGATCCGGTGGGCCAGTCCCGCGCGAGCTCGATGGCGCGCGGGAGGGTGAGCGGGGGGATCGGTGTGGAGGGGTCGGCGGTGACCATGAGCCCGTCGGCAAGGAGGAAGACACCGAGCATACCCGGATCAGTGATGGGGCGAGCGCGGAGGTTCAGGGGGCATCGGGTGCGGTCGGCTCGCCCGGGGGGCCGTCCTCGGGGCGAAGCGACAGCCATGCGCGGGCGGTGATCGGGCGAGCGCGCTCATCGCCGGCGGCGAGAAGCCTGAGCGTGTGGGACGGGAGCGCCGCGGCAGAGTCGGGCGAGGTGTCGGGCGGGCGGGGCTGGTTGGGGTCGTCGGCATGAAGGGCGTGGGCCACGAGGATGCGGGCCACCGGTGTTGGTCCGGCGGGGAGCGCCTGCGTCGGGGCGGTGGAGAGGCCGGCGAGGATGATCCGCGGGCCGTTGATGGCGAGCGGGTCGAAGCGCAGGGTGTTCGAGAAGGCCGCGTGCGGCCCCGGGAAGACGCCGACGATGCGATCGGCGTGGTCAGTCAGGCGGAGTTCGACCTGCCAGGCGGCGGGTCGTGCCGGTGCGGCGTCCAGGATGAGCCAGAGTGTGCGCGCACCGACGAGAGCCTCGGCCTCGGGCACGCCCTTGGTGCTGATGGGGTCGGCCTCGTCATTGGGTCTGGCACGACTCGGGGCGCGACGGGGTATCGGCTCCGTGCCCGGTCGCACGGGCTCCAGGAGCACGGCCCCGGCCAGCAGCGCCTCAACCTGCTCGGGCAGCGGCGCGGGGGGGGGTGCGGCGGCGTTGCTGCGAGAAGGGGTGTGATCCATCGGGTCACCCTGAGCGTCGCGATTCAACTCCAGTGCCAGGCGCAGCGCGACGACGACATCGAGCGGCGGGGTCTGTCCGGCAGCGTCGGCACGTGCAGGAGCCGCGGAGGGTGCTGCTGGGCCCGGAGCGGAGGGAGCGGCTGAGGTGACCGCGGGCGCGGCGCGGCGCTCGGGGCCGGCGTCGGACAGTACCCCGCGAGCCATCTCGGGCGCCGAAGGCGGGGGCATCGCTTCGGAGCGCACGCTCATCGGTACCGCCAGGTCAACCTCGACCGGGGCCGAGGTGCCCTGCATGGCCACGCGCACGCCACGGTCCGCGTGCGGCGGCAGCATCACGTACGCGATGGTGACACCGAGCGCCAGCGTCGCGGCGACGGCCAGCGCGCGACGGAGTCGCGCGGGTGTCCAGATGCGTCGCGCCCGTCCGGCCGGCACGTGATGACGCGGGGGTGCTGCGCCCGCACGCGGGGGTTGAGGAGGCGGTGGCTGTTGAGCGGGTGGCGGGGGGGGAGGAGGCGTGGAGGACGGTGGCGTGGCGTGTGCGGCGAGTGTGTCCTCGCCCCGCAGCACGCGAGCCTTGCTCTCCGCGGCGGCGTGCACCGCGCGGTGGACACGCTCGGGTATCGGCGGTGTACGCCCGGCCCGTGCCAGCAGGGCGGCGGTGATCGCGGGGGGGAGTTGGTCGGGGAGATCGGTCTCTGCCGGCAGGGCGGTGTCGAATGCCGTGCCGGTGTCGAGTTCATCGTCGACCGCGGGAGGGGACTCGCAGAAGGCGACAGGACCCTCAGGCACATCGGGGCTGTTGGCTTCTGTGTGTTGGACCGGGTGCTCAGTGGGCTCTTGGGGCGTGGAGGACTGATCGGTGGGCGACGGTTGAGGTGGCGTGGGGGGGTGCGCGTGGGGGGGGGCGTCCTGAGGCGCCTGGGGAGGCACGCCGGGGGGAGTGGCGTCGGGCCGCTGGGGATCGGGCTGTGACCGATCGGTGGTCATCGCAAGGGATGGAGTGCGCCGGGGCGTGCGGGCGTTCAGTGTTTTTCCGGTGATTCCGGCACGGACGATGGGGCGTTTGTGCACTGGCCCGCGAGGAGGGCGTGCATGGCGTCGGCGTTGCGGCGTTCGCGCTCATCGGCGATGGAGGTGAGGGCGTCGGCCTGGTGGTCGGCGTGGTAACTGCTGCGGACCAGAGCGCCGCTCTGGACGACCTTGAAGCCCCGGCGCATGCCCTCGTCGTGGAAGCGGGTGAACTGCTCGGGCGTGACGAAGCGATCGATGGGGAGGTGGTTGCGCGTGGGCTGGAGGTACTGGCCGATGGTGAGGATGTCGCAGCGGCCGTGGGGCGAGTCGGTGGCGGTGAGGACTTCGTCGATAAGGGCGAGGACTTCGTCGTCGCGCTCGCCGATGCCGACCATGATGCCGGTCTTGGCAACCATGCCGGCCTCCTTGACGCGCCGGAGCAGTTCGAGGCTTCGGTCGAACTTGGCACTGGGGCGGACGGCGGGGTACATGCGCCGGACGGTCTCGAGGTTGTGGTTGATGATGTGGGGGCGGGCGTCGATGACCATCTGCAGGGCGTCGTGATGCCCCTCGAAGTCGGGGATGAGCACCTCGACGGACATGTCGGGGCAGGCGTCGCGGGCACGGAGGATGGTCTCGGCCCAGATGGCGGCTCCGCCGTCGGGCAGTTCATCGCGGTTGACGCTGGTGATGACGACGTGGCGGAGACCCATGAGGCGGAGGGACTCGGCGACGCGGCGCGGCTCATCGCGGTCGAGGGGGGCGGGGCGACCGGTCTTGACGTTGCAGAAGCCGCAGGCGCGGGTGCAGGTGTCGCCGAGGATCATGATGGTGGCGACGCCGCGCGACCAGCACTCGCCCATGTTGGGGCAGCCGGCCTCCTGGCAGACGGTGTGGAGGCGGTGGGTGCCCATGATGGCGCGGAGACGCTCGTACCCCGGGCCGCCGGGGACCTTGGCCTTGAGCCACGGAGGCTTCTTTTGGACCGAAAGCGTGCTGGCGCCGGAGGCGTTGTTGAGCACCATCCCAGACAGCGAGAGGCGCGGTGCATCGAGCGTGCGGAGAGGATCCCCGCCCAGCGGTCGGGGATGTCGGGGCCGAGTGTGTGCGGGCTGGGGGAATGTGTCCACGTTCGTGTCGGGGAGTGGGAGTGAGGCTCTGGAGGTGGCGACGAGAGCCGGAACGCGATGGTAGGGTTGCGGCGTCTCCGCGGAAGAAGCAGGCCCGGAGGCGGGACTTGTGGACCGGGGATCGGGCAATCGCCGATGAGGCAGCGTGTGCCGGGGCCCGGCCACGTCGACGGAATCGTCCTGCGCTGCGCCGGCGCGGGTTCACGGCGGAAGTGTGGGAAGGCGGGAGTGATGCCGCTGAACCCCCGGGCTGCTAACCTAGCGGCTCAACGCGTGGGTGCCGCGGGCCATCACCCGATCGGTGAAGTTCGGAGGGCCGCGAGGGCGCGTGGGGTGGGATGCCGGCGGAGCCCGGCCGAGATGATCGAAGGAGTTCGCAGCGATGCCAGAGGCCAGCCAGATCAACGCTCAGGGGAACGCGCATCGGTCCGGCCCGCGCACGGGCGCACGGATGAGCAGGCTGGTGCGTCTGGCGGGGCTGACGGCGGCCGGGGCCGGGGCGCTGGTGCTGCTGGGCGGCTGCGAGGTGGACAGTTACCTGGATCAGTCGGTGATCGGGCGGTGGGAGCACACGCCGACGATCGTGCCGATCCTGGACCGGCTGGCGAGCGTGGAAGGCCCTGAGAACGAGGGGATCGAGGTCAGCAAGATCCGTGCGGAAGACCTGATCCCCGAGCCGGCGGCGTACCGGGTGAGCGCGGGAGACCGGCTGGAAATCGAGATCCGCGACCTGTTCGTGGAGGGGCAGGCGGACCGGGTGGACCGTGAAGTGGATCCTCGCGGGTTCATCGACCTGCCGCGCCTGCCGTCGATGTACGTGGATCAGCAGACGGTGGAGCAGGTGCAGCAGACGATCGCCAACGCGATCCGCGATGCGCGGTTGTTGCAGAACCCGGTGGTGGCGGTGGTGGTGCGGGAGCGCCGTCGGCAGACCTACACGATCATCGGGACGGGGATCCAGCAGCCCGGGCTCTACGCGATTCCGCGCCCCGACTTCCGCCTGCTGGACGCGATGACGCAGGCGGGCCGGTTCATCGAGACGATCCCGAAAGTGTACGTGATCCGCCAGATCCCGCTGAGTGACGAGGTGGTCCGTGGGCGCGGGGCGGGCGTTGGCGCACCGCCGGTGAACGGGCGCGAGCCGGGCGCTCCGGGACCCGGACCGACCAGGCCGCCGCGGTCGCCCGATTCGGTGATCGACGTGATCGAGGACCTGACCCGTCCGCCGGGTGGCGGGGCGTCGCCGGGCGCGTGGGGTGAGCGGGCCTCGGGACAGCCGACGGAGAACCGAGCGGCCCGGCGCGCGCCGATCGATATCACCGGAGACTCGACGGGCGCGACCGGCGCTCCGCCGTCACCGTCGGCCACGCCTCAGGCCGGTGCCCGCTCGACCGCGGAGCCTGATGCGTCCGCGGCGGCACGATCCGCGGCGGAGCGACTGGCCAGTGGTCAGGACACGACCTGGGTGTTCATCGACGGGCAATGGGTGCAGGTGAGCCGCACGGCGGCGGCCGCGGGCACACCGCCGACGGTCCCGACGATGCAGCCCTCGCCGAGGCCGGTACCGGGAGATGAGCCGAACGGGCGCGGGCCGGGGATGGGGCGTCCGCCGGTGGACCTGCCCTCGGGGCCCACGCCGGGCGTTCCGGGCGTGCCGGCCGAACCGGAGGAGTCCGACCTGTCGCTGATGCTGACGCAGCGGGTGATCGAGATCCCGCTGGGGGCGCTGGTGGCGGGGTCTGCGCAGGTGAACATCATCATCCGCCCCGGCGATGTGATCCGCGTGCCGGGCCCGCCCGAGGGTCAGATTTACCTGGCCGGACAGGTGGCCCGGCCCGGGGTGTACGGCCTGCCGACAAGCGGGCGCATGACCCTGACGCGGGCGATCACCGCGGCGGGCGGGCTGTCAAACCTGGCGGTGCCGGAGCGCGTGGAGATCATCCGCATGGTCGGCGGTGACCGGCAGGCGATTGTGCGTCTGAACCTGCGCGCCATCGCGGAGGGCACGCAGCCCGACGTCTACCTGCGCGACTCGGACCAGATCAACGTCGGGACCAACTGGATTGCGTTCCCGCTTCAGGTGTTCCGCAACGGGCTGCGGTCCAGTTACGGGTTCGGGTTCATCATCGACCGGAACTTCGGCTTCGACGTGTTCGGACCTCAGCGCCAGAACACGGGGTTCTGACACAGGATTGAGCGGGTGGGTGATCACGGGGACCTTCGCCGCAGGGTTGTCTGAGCACGCCCGGAGAATGTTCGGGAAACCCCTGGACCACTCTGGTGGGCTGTGGTTCGGAAGGGGCATGATCGGGTCTGACTTGCGCAGATTCACACGGGTGTTGTGCGGCCAATGATTGTGGTGCGAGTCGTGGGCTTGTTGGGCCGATGGAATCGGTCCGCCCGTGGCCGTCGTGCGCGTGCACGTGGGGTCACCCGTTCGCCGGAGAGTCGGTGAGAACTCCCGGGAGCAAGGGTGCGTAGTGCCGCGGGTGGGGCTGTGCGAGAGGTCATCGGGCTGTTGGTGCGCCCGTATGCCACCCTGCGGACGGTCCGTGTTCACTCAATGCAGGGCTTGGTGTTGGGGTTGGGGGGGTGAGGGGTTGGGGGGAGCGTTCGAGAGAACAGACCAGCGTGACGACGGTTCCCCTGTCCAGTTCGGCGTCGGAAATGCCCGCGATGGAGCGCGGCCCGAGCGCGGGCGCGGCGGCCGGCGGTGGGCAGGGCGGTCCGCGCGCGTGGCTGCTGACACCGACGGGCGTGGCGGCGGGGATGGTGCTGCTGGGCGCGTTCCTGGTGATGTTCGCGAGTTTCTTCTACCGGCAGCACCGGTTCAGTTGGGGCAGCGAAGACTGGATGCACGCGTACTTCATCCCGCTCATCAGCGCGTACCTGATCTGGGAGTCCCGGCGTGAACTGGTGAAGGTGCCGGCCGAGCCGTTCTGGCCGGGGCTGGTGCCGTTGGTGACGGGGATCGTGTGCTACGTGTTCTTTCTGGTGGGGTTCCCGAACCACATGGGGCAGGGATGGTCGGCGATCCTGAGCCTGTTCGGGGTGGTTCTGCTGGTGTGCGGGCCTCGGGTGTCGCGGGCGGTGCTGCTGCCGGTGGCGTACCTGGCGCTGGGGGTGACGATCAGCGAGATGGTGATGATCCAGCTGACGGCGCCGCTGCAGGAGATCGCGTCGGTGGGGGCGAACATCGTGCTGAACCTGGCGGGGGTGACGTCGGACCGCGCGGGGACGGTGCTGATGGTGCTCAAGCCGGACGGTGCCTGGGAGCAGTTGAACGTGGCGGAACAGTGCAGCGGGATGCGCACGGTGATCGGGTTCATTGCGCTGGGGGTGGCGGTGGCGCTGCTGGGGGTGCGGTTCTGGTGGCAGCGGACGGTGCTGATGCTGCTGGCGGTGCCGATCGCGATCTTCATGAACGTGATCCGGGTGGCGGTGCTGGGGGTGGGGGCGATCTACAACCCGGAGTTCGCTCGCGGGACCTCGCACATGCTCATCGGCACGGTGCTGCTGGTCGGCGCGTTCGTGATCTACCTGGGCCTGGTCTGGGCGCTGAACCGCATGGTGACCGACGAGGCGCACGGCGTGTCCGCGGGCGGGAAGGGACCGGCGCCCAAGAGCTCGCCGCGCCCGGTGTCGTGGGTCGGTCCGGGGCGCGTGGACTGGGGCTTTCTGCGCCGGCCGCAGGTCATGGCGGGCGTGGCGGTGCTGGTGCTGAGCGGGACGGCGGTGTTCGCGGGGGTGCGCGTGCTGGGGGTGCACCTGAGCAAGGAGCCGATCTTCGCGCCCGACAACCGGAAGGTGCACGCGATCCCGACGGAGACCGCGTCGTGGCGGCGCGTGGGCAACGACCAGATCGCCACCGCCGAGGTGGTCGAGGCGCTGGGCACGCAGAACTACCTGACCCGGCAGTACGAGCTGAAGGACCCCGGCACGGGCCGTGGGCACCGGGTCGTGCTGCACCTGGCGTACTACACCGGGATGGTGGATACCGTGCCGCACGTGCCGGAGCGGTGCATGGTCGGGGGCGGGTCGCAGCTGGTGGGCGGGCCGTGGAGCGTGCCGCTGTGGACCGCGTCGGATCGGGAGCGGCTGCAGCGGGCGTGGGCGCTGGTACCGGGCGGCGAGGGCGAGGAGTTGCGGCGTGCGCCGGTGGCGGGCGTTGAGGGTGGGGTGCTGATGCCGCGGTTCGTGAGCGACCTGCGGCTGCTGGTGTCGGAGTTCAACACGGCCCAGCCCGGCGGGCGCCTGTCGCGGGAGTTCATGGGGTACTTCTTCGTGGCCAACGGCGGGCACACCGACAGCGCGCTGGGTGTGCGCCGGCTGGCGTTCCGCCTGACCGACCGGTACGCGTACTACCTGAAGGTGCAGGTGGGGTCGGGGAGCGTGCAGAGCGCCGAGGAGCTGGCGGAGGTGTCGTCGAGCCTGCTGAAGGAACTGCTGCCGGAGATCATGCGGTGCGTGCCGGACTGGTCGGAGGTGCAGGCGGGGACGTGGCCGGTGCGTCGGCGCGGGGGGACGGAATGAGCGCGGGTGCGGGCGTGGGCGCGGGGGCCGGTCGGAGTCGCGGGGTTGGCATTGGGGGCGGGCAGTCAGGAAGGGATCAGCCATGGCGGTGAAAGTCAACAAGGTCTTCGTCGGCGCGGTGATCGGCGGAGTGGTGCTGCTGGCCGGCGGGCTGGCGTTCGTGGCGGTGAACTCGCAGCGCCGGACCCCGGCGCAGCACTACGCGGCCTCGGGCGAGGCGCTGACGCGCGCGGAGGCGGCGCAGCAGCAGGGGAACCGCGCGGAAGCGCAGAAGGCCTTCGCCAGCGCGGTGATCTCGGCGGGCAAGGCGGTGAACCGCGAGCGGCTGAACGTGGACTACCTGCGCCGGTGGGAGCAGGCACTCGAGCGGTACGCGCCGGAGCGCGACTACCAGGTGCAGTTCATCGAGCAGTACGTGTTCGGCGCGCTGAAGGGGCTGGCCGACGCGCTCCCGGGTGACCTGGAAGCGCAGCGCAAGTTCATCTGGACGCGGATGCGCCCGATGATGTGGGCGGGCACAACGACGCCGGAGTGGACGTCGATGGCCCAGGCGGTGTCGGACGCGATGGGGCGGCTGACCGGGGAGGGGAAGGCCGGCGAGGCTCGGCAGCTGGTCCGGTACCGGGGCATCGCCCGGGCGTTCATCGCGATCAACGCGGCGACGCAGCGCCAGCAGGATGTGGACGCCGCGCGGCGAGACCTGCGCGACGCGCTGGAGATCAACCCCGGCGATGCGCTGGCGGCGGCGATGCTCATGCAGTTGGACCACAACGTCGCCACGCGCGAGCGGGCGCGGGGCACCGACCCCCAGGACGAGGTCATCCGCGACATCGTGCGCTTCGGCGAGGACTGGGTCGCTCGGCACGGTCCCGACCCCACGGTGGTGCGCATGATTGTCATGATCGAGATGAACGAGGAGGCCGTGGCGCGGGGCGGCACGTCGGCGGCCGTGTCGCAGCTCCAGGCCTCGCACCAGCCGCGGGCGCGGCGCATGCTCGACAGCCTCAAGGCCTGGGACCCGTCGAAGATCGAGGTTCAGACAGCCTGGGACATGATCATCCGCTCGGTGGCCACGGGCGTGCCCAACGGGCTGGAGGACGCGGAGGAGATCCTGTCGCGGCTGGCCGCCGCGCAGCCCTCGAACCCGCTGGTACCGCTGTACCGGGCGCAGCTGATCCAGACGACCCGGCTGGAGGAGGCGGTGGAGCGGTTCGAGCAGGTGGCGGACCTGCCCTACCCCCCGCTGAGTTTCGAGGGCATGCAGATGCCGATCGTGAAACTCGAGGCGGCCCGGTCGCAGGTGTTCCTGGCGGTGGCGCTGTTCGAGCGTGAGCGGAACGCGGGGCGTGCGGAGCAGTCGCAGGCGTGGATGAAGCGGGCCAAGGAGTTCCGCGACCGGTTCGCCTCGCTGGCGGTGGACGACGCCAACGCGCTGCGGCTGATCGACGGTGTGCTGGCGCTGTCGGAGAACCGGCTGGTGGAGGGGCGGAAGCTGCTGACGGAGTACAACTCGCGGCTTCAGCGCCCGGACCGGCGCGCGTCGATCTGGCTGGCGCAGGCGCACATGCGCTCCGGGGCGGCGGGGCTGGCCGAGCAGGAACTGCGCCGGCTGGTCGACACGCAGCAGGGTGACTGGCAGGTCTTCGACATGCTGTCGGAACTGATGCTGCAGCGGAACGACGCGCAGGGCGCGCTGGCGATGACCGAGACGGCGTTGCAACTGAACCCGGGCGAACCGCGGCTGCAGGAACGCCGTCGGATCATCCTGGACGCGATGGCCGGGACGCGGGCCGAGTCGCCGCTGATCCGGGATCTGGCGACGATCCAGGAGCGCCTCAACCAGCGCCCGCCGGACGTGGACGGGGCGCTGGCGCTGACGCGTCAGGCCGCCGAGCGAGCCACCGACGCGACGAGCCGGTTCGCGATCGCCAACTACCTGCTGCAGCTGGGCGCCCGGGACGAGGCCCGACGGCTGGTCGAGGCCGGCCTGGCCGATGCGCCGGGTGATGCACGGCTGTCGCAGCTGAAGCGGGCGCTGGACCTGCCGCTGACTCCCGAGGGGTTCCGGCAGTTGGTCGAGAGCGGGACGGGCTCGCCGGAGCAGAAGGCGCTCTCGAAGTTCGTGATCGGGCGGCAGTACGGCTGGACGGACTTCATGAACGAGGGTCTGGAGGACTTGCGCAAGGCGAACCCCAACCACACGATCGTGATCAGCCAGGACTTCGACGACGCGGTCGTCGCCGAGCAGTGGGACAAGGCGGGCGAACTGGTGCGCCGCGCCTCGGAGCACAACGCCGACACCGTGGACGGGATGCTGTTCCGGACGCAGTTGGCGCTGGCGCGGCGGCAGCTGGACGAGGCGTTGACCGGGGCTCTGCAGATCCTGGCGAAGAACCCGTTCGAGCCGGCGTTCTGGCGGCTGCGCGCGGAGATCCACGCCCAGCGGAGCGAGACGCGCGAGGCGGTGGACGCGATGCGCAAAGCGCTGGAGATCCGCGCCGAGGACCCGATCAGCCACGAAATGCTCATGGACCTGCGGCTGCGGTTCCAGCAGCCGCTGGAGGCCCTGGACGTGGCGCGCGAGGGCCGGCGCTACGCCTCCGGCAGCCCGTCGTTCATCGAGAAGTGGCTGCGACTGGAGTACCAGTTCGGCGATCAGAACATGGCCATCGAGACGCGCCGGGCGATCTTCGCGCAGCGCCCGGAGTGGCGAGCCAACGGCGTGCAGCTGCTGGCGATGCTGCTGCGGGCGCGCCAGGTCGAGAGCGCCGAGCAGGTGCTGGCGGAACTCTCCAAGCAGCCGCCCGGCGCCGACGCGCTGGACCTGCTGCCGGCACGGGTGTCGATCGCGCAGATCCGCGGCGATGAGGCCGGTGCGCGGGCGATGGTGGAGACGGCGTTCGCGGCCCAGCCGACCGAGCGCCGCACCGGCGCGTTCCACGCCGACCTGGCGATCTCGCTGCAAATGGTCGGGCAGACGCCCGCGGCGATCCTGGTGGCGGAGGCGGGCCGCCCGCACCAGACCCGGGCGATGGAGGTGGACCGGCTGCTGGGCGACCTCTACTCGGCCGCGGGCGATGCCGAACGCGCGGCCCAGGCGTACCAGCGGGCGCTGGAGGCCGGCGGCGAGGACCCGGACGGCCGGCTCTTCCTGGCCCTGGCGTCGGCACGGATGGTGTCGGGGAATCCCGCGCAGACCGAGTCGATGCTCGCGTCCGCGGCGATGAGCACCTGGAGCGAGGACTCGCAACTGCGGGCGCGGCTGCTGCTGGTCGAGGCCCTGGCGGTGCAGCAGAAGATGGACCAGGCACGCCGGAACCTCGACGAACTGGTGGAGCGCTGGCCGCGGGCGGCGATGGCGTGGTTCAAGCGCGGGCAACTGGACATGTACGACGTCTCCCGGGCCGCTCGCGTGAAGATGGACTTTGCGCGGTCGGTGGAGCTGGAGCCGGGCTTCCTGCTGGCGCGGCGCCAACTGGCGCTGATGCGCATGCGCGACGGGGACTCGGAGGGTGCGGTCGCGACGATGCGCGCCGGCGTCGATCTGGACCCCGGCAATGTCGAGGCGCGACTCATGCTGGTCGAACTGCTCCGCGGGCTGCGCCGCGATACCGAGGCGCTGGCGGCCGTCGAGCAGGCGATGCAGACCAGCCGCGACGCGCGCTGGCCGCGGATGGCGGCGGAGATGTACGCGGCTCAGGGCGACCTGCGCCGGGCCCGCGACAACTGGGAGAAGGTCTGGGAACTGTCGCGATCGCCGATGGCGGCGCTGCAGTTCGTCGACGTGCTGCTGACGATGCAGCCGCCGGAGGTCGTGAAGGCCGCCACGGTGCTGGCGGATCCGACACTGCAGACCGAGGAGCGGGTGCAGCTGCTGATGGCCCGGGCCCGCGTGGCGCGGCTGGACCGTCGCGACCGCGACTTCCGCCGCGACCTGGACAACGCCTTCCAGTTGTCGTGGACCATCCCCGACACCGCCCTGGCCCTGCAGGCGGTCGGCATCTTCTTCGGCGAACTGCCCAAGGTCATCCCCAACCCCGCGGACCGGCTGCGGTACGTGCGCGAGGCGCAGGCGACCGCGTCGCAGTCGGGGCCCGTGCGGGTCTTCTTCGGGCGCGAACTGCTCGCGGGGATCGGCACGACCGACGAGGGGCGTCAGGTCGTGCGTGAACTGCTGGCCTCCAGCGACGGGGCGGTGCGTGCGGCGGCGGCCCGTGTGCTGGGCGACTGGCACTACGCTCGCCGCGAGTACGCCGAATCGGTGGAGCACTGGAAGGTCGGGCTGGCGGTCAACCAGGACGACCCGCAACTCCTGAACAACATCGGGTACGTCACCTCCAAGCACATGGGGCGTCACGAGGAGGCGCTGCCCCTGGTCGAGCGCGCGGCGCAGATGGCCCCGGCCAACGCGTCGATCCTGGACTCGCTGGGCGTGGTCTACATGAAACTGGGTCGCCACTCCGACGCCGAGCGCGTTCTGACCTCGGCCCTGGAGGTGGCCAGCGCGGCCGGCGAGCGCGTGCCCGCGCTGATCCACCTGGCCCTGCTGCAGTTGGACATGAACAAGCCCGAGCGCGTCGAGGGGCTGCTCAAGGAGGCCGAATCGCTCATGGCCCGGGATGCGCGCCTGACGGAGACCTACGCTGAAGAACTCCGTCTGGTACGGTCACGGGCACAAAGCCCGAACTGAATACGAACATTCGGGCGGTCGTCTGCCGGGAAGGTCAAACCCGGTGAGTGATCGGCTCGATAGAGGGGCAGTGAGGGACGCCCGGCGGGTGCCGGGCGTCGCCAGAAGATGTAAGTGGAAGAGAGTGGCCGTGGTGGTGGGGGGGCGTGGTCGGGGGCTGGGGAGGGGCGGTTCGGGGACACGCTACGGGGCGGTGGGTGAGTCATCGGTGGAGCGGAGAGGCCCGGGGCAGGGTGCGCCGGCGCAACGAGGCGCGGCGACGGAGACTCAGCAATGACGGCGATCAATCCGGCGATCCGAACAGCAACGGCGGCGCCCGGCGCGCGGGGAGCGACGGGCCCTGCGGCCGGTGTGACGCTCGACCCCGTGCGGATCCTGCGCCAGTACAAGTGGCTGTTCCTGGTGTCGATCGCCGTGGGCGTGGTGGTGGGCGTGGGGGGGTACCTGCTGCTGCGGCAGCTGACGCCGATCTACCGCTCGACGGTGGTGTACGAGCTGGCGACGCCGATCGTGAACATCAGCCCGCTGGAGGCGACCGGCGTGGACCGCGACGAGTTCGAGCGGTTCGCGGCGACGCAGGCGCGCCTGGTGGTGTCGGAGGTGGTGCTGAACCGGGTGGTGACCAGCCAGCGGTTCCTGCGGAGCAACTTCGCACAGCGGTACATGTCGGGCGGGACGCTGAACACCGCCGAGGCGATCCGCGGGCTGACCGAGGCGGCGGTGGGGCGTGTGATCACCGGAACGCGGTTCATGGAACTGAACGTGTCGGCGAGCACTCCGCGCGAGGCGCAGGAACTGGCGACGATGATCGACATGGCGTACTTCCGCCACCTGGACGACACGACCGGCGTGCGGACCGGGGCACGGCTTGAGCCGATCGCCCGGGAGATCCGCTCGCTGGACGAGCAGCTGGTCCGCCTGCAGCAGCAGCAGCAGCGGCTGATCGGCGAGAAGCGCATGGAGGGCGCGGTGGACGCGGCGACAGTCGCCCGCAACCGTGTGATGGAACTCTCCAAGCGGCTGGACGAGAACCGCGGCCTGCAGGCGCAGGTGAGCGTGCAGTTGGAGCAGTTGCAGTCCGACGTGGCGCGCGAGGGCGGGCCCGTGGGCACCGAGCGGCACCTGATGGAGGCCGAGCGGGACCTGCTGGTGCAGGCCCTGCGCGAGCGCCTCCTGAACCTGCAGATCGAGGACAAGGCCCAGGCCGGTTCCGGCCTGCTGGAGGACCACTCCAGCCGTGTGCGCCTGCGCGAGGTCATGCGGATCGTCGAGGCGGAGTTGAGCAACGAGCGCCAGAAGGCGTTGTCCAAGGCGGTGCAGTCCGACCTGGACCGCTCGCGCGTGAGTCTGGACCAGTTGCGGGCCGAGGAGCGGCAGGTGCAGTCGCAACTCGAGGAGGCGCAGGTTCGCGCGACGGACCTGACCAGCGCCGCGTCGCAGCTCCAGCTGCTCAACGAGCAGCGGGCCCGCCTGATCGAGCGCCGCGACCGGCTGCAGTCCCAGGAGCAGGAGGCCCAGGTCGCCACGAGCATGCACCGGCGCGGAGAGATCGACAACATCGAGATCAACCGCCTCGAAGTGCAGCAGCGCGGGCGCGTGTCGATCGTGCAGACTGCCAACCTGCCCGACTCGCTGAGTTTCCCGCGCCTGGCGGTCTTCATCCCCCTGGGCATCGTGCTGGTGCTGGGGCTGACCGTCGCCGCCGTGGCGGCCCGCGAGGTGCTCGACCAGCGCGTCAAGGGCCCGGCCGACGTGGCGGCGCTCCCGCGCGTCCGCGTGCTGGGCATGGTCCCCACCGCCAGCGAGGACCCGATGAAGCCCGCCGTCGTCGAGACGGCCTTCCGCGACAGCCCCACCGGGGCCGTCTCGGAGGCCTACCGGCACGCGCGGGCGCAGGTCGCCAAGGCGATGGCCACACGCGGCGCCAAGTCGCTGCTGGTGGTCGCCGCCGCCCCCGAGGCCGGCGCCAGCACCACCGTCTGCAACCTGGCGATGGGCTTCGCGGCCTCCGAGCAGCAGGTGCTGGTGATCGACGCAAACTTCCGCAGGCCCTCGCTGCACCGCACGTTCAAGCTCGGCGAGGGGCCCGGTCTGGGCGAGGTGCTGGCGCGACAGAAGACCCTGGAGCAGGCCGTCCAGCAGACCAGCGTGCCCGGCGTGTCGCTCCTGTCGGCCGGCTCGTCGAGTTTCCGCGCTGTGCCCGAGCGCCTGGCCACCGAGGCGATGACCCAGCTCATCGAGGCGGCCAGTAAGAAGTACGACGTGGTGATCGTCGACACCGCTCCCGCCATGATCGCCGGCGACGCCCAGGCCCTGGTCAACCGGTGCGATGCCTCGCTGCTGGTGGTCCGGGCAATGGTCGATAAACGCGGCCTGGTCGCTCGGGTCTCGACGCAACTCATGGAGTCCCGTGCCGAGTTCCTGGGCGTGCTCGTCACCGGTGTCCGGACCTCCGCAGGCGGCTACCTGCGCAAGAACATCAAGGCCGCCTACGACTACCAGAGCGGCACCCAGTCCTGACGGCGGGCACGGGCAGGACGGAGAGCGCACCGGTGAGCCGCGAGAGTTCCCCACACAACGGTGACACCACCCCCGCGCCCGGAGGCCATGCGCCCGACCGGCGCGCGCTGGTCACGGGGGGGGCCGGCTTTATCGGGTCGCACCTGGTGGACCTGCTGCTGGCCCGCGGCGACCGCGTGACGGTCGTCGATGACCTCTCGACGGGGCGTGCCGTCAACCTGCCCGCTGATCACCCGCGACTGCGCGTGGTCCGATCGACGCTCAGCGCGGCGCTGCAGGGCGATCGGGGGCCGGGCGCGCTGGGCGGACCGGAGGGCTACGACGAGGTCTACCACCTGGCCGCGGCGGTGGGCGTCAAGCGCGTGATCGACGAGCCGATCCTTTCGATCGATACCAACGTCGAGGAGACCTCGGCCCTGCTCCGCTGGTTGGCGCGAGGTTCACGCCCGGGCACGCCCGTGCTCATCGCGTCCAGTTCCGAGGTCTACGGCAAGAGCGAGCGCGTCCCCTTCCGCGAGGACGACGACGTGGTCTACGGCCCCACGACCAAGGGCCGCTGGGCCTACGCCTGTACCAAGGCGATCGACGAATACCTGGCTCTGGCCTACCACCAGCGCCACGCCGTGGGGGCGGTCGTCGCCCGCTTCTTCAACACCGTCGGCCCGCGCCAGGTGGGTGATTACGGCATGGTCCTGCCGCGATTCGTCCGGGCGGCCCTGCGCGGCGAAGCGCTGGTCGTCCACGGCGACGGCGCGCAGACGCGGTGCTTCTGCGACGTGCGCGACGTGGTGTCGGTGCTGCCGCGCCTGCTGGCCAGCGAGCCCTGCCACGGGCGCGTTTTCAACGTCGGCTCTGACCGGCCCATCACGATCGCCGACCTGGCCCGGCTGGTCGTGCGCGTGCTGCGGTCAGGCAGCGAGGTCCGTTTCGTGCCGTACGACCAGGCGTATCCCGGCGCGTTCGAAGACTTGCGCCGGCGTGAGCCCGACCTCTCGCGGGTCCGGGCGGCCGTCGGCTGGAACGCGGCAATCCCGCTCGAGCGGACCATCCTGGACCTGGCGGCGTCGATGGGCTACGACCCGGCCGCCCCGGGCATGACGGTGCGCGTGGAGCCGGGGGCCGGTGCGGCGGCGGGGACGGTTTCGCCCGCGAGCATGGGGGGTGAAGGGTGAGCCGACTCGGCGCGATCTGCTGGCTGGCGGTCTGCGTGGCGGCCTTTGCCGGGCTGTGGGCGCCGGGCGCGGCCCTTGAAGCCCGCGCCGAGGGTGTCGCCTCGGAGTCCACGCGCCTGCCCGGCGGGTTGGATCCGATGTCGCGCCCGCGCGAACTGGACCTGACCGCCGCGCGACTGGTGGCCGAGCGGGCACGGGCCGAAGCGCCGCCACCGCCCGCGGCCGGCTCGCCCGCTGGAACTCACAGCGAATCGCGGATGGAGATCTTCAACGGTTACATCGGCGTGCTGCTGGCGGCGTTCGTCGTGGCGGTGCTGGTGACGCCGGTGATGCGGCGACTGGGGCTGTCGATGGGGATCATCGACCGGCCCGATGAGGCCCGCAAGCAGCACAAGTTCCCGATCGCCTACCTGGGCGGGCTGGCGGTCTACCTGGGCATCATGGGCGGCCTGGCCTACTACGTCATCGCCGAGCGCTGGCCCGAACTGCACCTGATGACCCCGCACGACACGGCCCATGCCCCCGCCGGGCCGGGGCCGATGATCGCCATCATCTTCGGCCTCACGGTGATCCTCCTGGTCGGGCTCCTGGACGACGTGGTCAACGTGCGCCCGATCCAGAAGGTGGGGGGCATCCTGATCGCCGCCGCCGCCCTGGCGACCCAGGACGTCGGCACGCGCGTCGCCGCCCAGGTCATGACCCCGATCGGTGAGTGGCTCGGCAACCCCGCCCTCACCTGGACCATCCCGCTGGGCGGGTTCGGCATCACCTTCGACCTCATCTACTGGACGGGCATCGCCGTCATCGCCATCTTCTGCCTCGGGGCCTGTAACGCGATGAACCTCATCGACGGACTCGACGGGCTCTGCTCCGGCGTGGGGGCCATCGCCGCCGCGGCCATCCTCTTCATCGCGGTACGCCTCGCGGCCGAGGACAACGGCCCGCTCAACGGCGTGACCATCGTCGTGTCCATGGCCGTGCTGGGGGCATGTCTGGGGTTCCTCCCGCACAACTTCAACCCCGCGGTGATCTTCCTCGGCGATGCCGGATCGCTGATGCTCGGCTACGCGCTGATCACGATGGTGCTGCTGATGGGCCACACCGGCCAGACGAACCTGGTGCTGGCGGGCCTGGTCATCTTCGCGGTCCCCATCATGGACACCGCCCTGGCGATCGTCCGGCGCAAACTGGCCGGCCAGCCGATCTCCGCCGCCGACGACCAGCACCTGCACCACATCCTCAAGCGCTCGCTGGGCGTGAAGGGCGCGGTGCTGGTGCTCTACCTGCTGGGCGGGATGTTCGGTCTGCTGGGCATCCTGCTGAGCCAGTCCGCCAGCCGCCTGACCTACACCGTCACGATCGTGCTGGCGCTCTTCATCGGGATGACCGCCATCAAGGTCGCCCGCCGCAAGATCTTCGAGGAGCAGGCCGCCCGGCTCCGGGCCGCGGAGGCAGCGGGGCTCGTGCCCCTGGGCGCCGTGCCCGGTGGCGTGCCGGGTGCGGTGGTCGCGGTAGGGGGGGCGCCGGGAGAGTCCGCGCGTGCGGGTGGATCACCTCCTGAGACCAAGAACGCCGGCGGGCTCGGGGCTGGTGCCGGGCCCGGCCCGGGTGTGGCGGCCCGTTCATAGGGCCGTGGGCCGCGTGCGGGCCGATATACTCCGGTCGCGACAGGGTTCGGGTCGGGGCGTTGCACGGAGGCACGCGAGCCATGGCCAGCCGCACGATCGCGTTCATGAACCAGAAGGGTGGTGTCGGCAAGACGACCACCGCCGTCAACCTCGCGGCGGGGATCGCCCTGCAGGGTCGTCGCGTGCTGCTCATCGACCTGGACCCGCAGGCCCACGCCACGCTCCACCTCGGTGTCAGCCCGACCTCGGCGGGGAGCGGCGCGCCGGCGACGGCCTATCGCCTGCTGGTCGAGGGTCGCTCACTGGCCGAGTCGGTGGTCGAGGCTCGCCCGAACCTGTGGGTGGTGCCGGCGGAGACCGACCTGGCCGCGGCGGAGGTCGAGCTGGCCGACCAGCCCGACCGGGTGACGCGGCTGCGCGCGGCGCTGGCGGCGGGCCCGGAGTACGAGTTCGTGCTGATGGATTGCCCGCCGTCGCTGGGCGTGCTTACGCTCAACGGGCTGGCGGCGGCACGGGAGGTGTTCATCCCGATGCAGGCGCAGTTCCTGGCGCTGCAGGGGGTGGGCAAGTTGATGGAGACCGTGGCGCTGATGGGCAAGACAGTCAACCCGCGCCTGCAGGTGACGGGGGTGGTGCTGGCCAACCACGACGCGACGACGACCCACAGCCGTGAGGTGGTGGCGGACCTGGACGCGTTCTTCGAGCAGGCGCGCGGCACGCTGGTGCCCTGGCGCAACGCGCGGGTCTACCGCCCCGCGGTGCGGCGCAACGTGAAACTGGCCGAGGCACCGAGTTTCGGCAAGACAATCTTCGAGTACGCGCCGTGGTGCCCCGGGGGGATGGACTACCGCAAACTCGCGGAGGTGATCGTGCGCGAGTGGGACGAGGCGCTGGCCGCGATGGAAAGCGCCGGTGAGCCCGCGGCGCTGCGGCCTCAGGTGGTGCGCGCCGGATCACAACCCGCGGTCGTGTGAGGCGCGCCGAGCCGGGGCGCGGCGGGGGGTGTGGGGGTGTGGGGGTGTGGGGGGGTGGGGGTGTGGGGGGGTGGGGGTGTGGGGGGGGGGGGGGGTGCGGTGAGGTGTGGGTGGTACCGGCGGTCGGAGGGTTGTCGCAGCAGTGAGCAGCACACGCCCGCCAGATCGCACCGAGGATCCGCGCGGTCCGCTCACACCGGCCCAGCGACGGTGGATGCTCGAGTCGGCCGAGTCCGAGCAGCGCGCGCGCACGACCGGGGCGCTGGGGCGAGCGGTGCAGGCGGTTTCGGGGGTCACGCTGCTGTCGCGCGTGGGCGGGTTGGTGCGCGACGTGCTCATCGGGCGCATCTTCGGCGACACGCCCATCGGCTCGGCCTTCGCCGCGGCCTTCGCGATCCCCAACATGTTCCGCAGGCTCTTCGGCGAGGGGGCGCTCTCGGCCGCGTTCATCCCGGCCTACACGCGGGCCCTGCCCGTGGACCCGGCGGCGCACGCGCCCGACCAGCCCACCGGCGCTGACCGCCTGGCCTCCCTGACCGTCGCGGTGCTGGGGCTCGTGACCGGAGGGCTGACGCTGGCGATCGCGGCGGTGCTCCTCGTGCTGCTGATGGTGCTGCCGTCCAACCCCGAGCGCGACCTGAGCCTCCGGCTGATCCTGGTGATGATCCCGTTCATGCCGCTGATCTGCTGCGTGGCGATCCTGGCGGGGATGCTGCAGGTGCACGGTCGGTTCGGCCCGTCCAGCACCGGCCCCCTCGTGCTCAACGGGTTCATCATCGCGGTCGGGCTCTGGTGCCTCTGGAGCGGCACGATCGCCGGCGAGGGCGTGGCCTACGCGCTGGGCGCAGCGACGGTGCTCTCCGCCGTGACGCAGTTGATCTGGTTCCTGCGCCTGCTGCGCCCGCACGCGCGCTGGACGCGCCGGTGGGACGGCGCCCGCGAGCCCGCCCGCCGCATGCTCCGCGCCTTCGTGCCCGTGGCCATCGGCCTGGGCACCATGCAGCTCAACGCCTTCGTGGACATGCTCATCGCCATGTACCCGATCTGGATCGGGCCCACACTCTTCGGCGCACCATACCCCCTCGACGGCGCCTCCAACATCATCATCGCCCTCACCCAGCGCCTCTACCAGTTCCCCCTGGGGGTCTTCGGCATCGCGGTCGCGACGGCCATCTTCCCCCTCCTGTCGCGTCAGAGCGGCGAGCCCGCCGAGTTCGGCGCGACGCTCCGGGCCGGGCTCCGGCTATCGCTCTTCATCGGCCTCCCGGCCTCGGTGGGGCTGGTGCTCGTGCGGCACGACCTGTGCGCGGTGCTCTTCGGCCACGGGACGCACGGCTTCTCCTACGAAGGCGTGACCCGCTCGGCCGACGTCCTCATGGGCTTCGCCCCCGGCGTCTGGGCCTACGCGCTCAACCACGTACTCACCCGCGGGTTCTACGCCCGAGGCAACACGGCTACACCCATGAAGGTCGCCTGCGCGATGGTGGGCGTCAACTTCCTGCTCAACATCACCCTCATCTGGTGGCTCCGCGAGGCCGGACTGGCCTGGGGCACCAGCCTCTCGGCCATGCTCCAGTGCGCCGTGCTGGCCTGGCTCCTCCGCCGCGCACTGCCCGCAGAGGCACGGGCCGTGGACGCCGGCGCCGCCGACCGGCGCGGCTTGCACCGCATCGTGCTCCTCTCGGCCGCGATGGCCCTGGCCTGCGCTGTGTTCCAGTGGAGTTGGGAGATGGTCTCCTCGTGGACGGTCTATGGCGCTCTCGGGCACCTGCTCGGTGACTGGGGCTCCGCCCTGCTGCGGGTCGGCGTCGTGACGGCCATCGGTGTGTCGATCTACGCCTCCGGTGCGCGCTGGCTGGGGTGCGAAGAACTGCGATGGCTCCTGTCGCGCCGCGCCAAGGACTGATCGGCGTGTACCATGCCCCGCACCGTGGCCACCCCCAGACACTCGGAGCAGCGATGAAGGTGGACCTGACCGGCAAACCGATCGCCATCACCGGCGCCTCCTCGGGCATCGGCGAAGCCACGGCACTGGCCTGCGCTCGCGCCGGGATGCCGGTGATGCTCGGCGCACGCCGCGAGGACCGCCTGCGGGCACTGTCCGAGCGCATCCGTGCGGAGGGCGGCCGCGCCGAGACGATGGTGCTCGACGTGCGCGACCCGGCGCAGTCCCGTGCTTTCATCGACCGCGCCGCCGATACCTTCGGCGCGGTCTACGCGGTGTTCGCCAACGCGGGCTACGGCCTGGAAAGCCCGGTGCACGAGACCACCGACGAGCAGTGGCGCGACATTTTCGAAGTGAACTTCTTCGGCACGCTGCACGTGGTGCGCCCCGCCCTGGTGCGGATCCTGAACGAGCCCAGGCGCTTCGCCCCGTGGCGCGGGCACGTGCTGATCTGCTCGTCGTGCCTGGCGAAGATGACCCTCCCGCGCTACGGGGCCTACTCGGCGACCAAGGCGGCGCAGAACCATTTGGGCCGGGCCCTGCGACTCGAGGTCGAGGGCTTCGACGTGGCCGTCTCGACCGTGCACCCGATCGGCACGCGCACCGAGTTCTTCGCGCAGGTGAAGGACCGCTCCGGCACTTCGAACCTGGCCCAGCACACGCCGGGGTGGTTCATGCAGACGCCCGACTTCGTCGCCTCGCGCATCGTCCGCTGCCTGCGCCGCCCGCGCCCGGAGGTCTGGACCGGCCTGCGCGGGGCGATCGTGCGCTTCGGCATGGCGGTCAACACGCTCTTCCCTCGACTGGCCGACCTGACGGCCCGGCGCGCAGGGCGCGGCTCCGGGCACGCCCCCGCCCCGCGCCGGCGTTGAAACAGTGACCCGGACCGACGGGACGTACGCTCTGGGCTTATGACCGGCCCCGTGACCCCCACAACCACCCCCACGACAACTTCCACGCCCCGCCCGCGCATCCTCACCGGCGACACGCCCACCAGCACCGGCCTGCACCTGGGCCACTACGTCGGCTCGCTGGAGAACCGCCTGGCGCTCCAGCACGAGTACGACTGCTACTTCCTCATCGCCAACGTGCACGCCTTCACCACGCTGGCCGAGAAGCCCGCCGAGATCCGCGCCAACACCCTGGGCATCGTCAAGGACTGGCTGGCCGTCGGCCTCGACCCCGAACGCAGCACCTTCGTGCTCCAGTCGGAGGTGCCCGCCATCGCCGAACTGACGTTCTTCTTCGCGATGCTGCTCCCGTTCAACAAGGTGATGCGCAACCCCACGCTCAAGACCGAGATCGAGACCAAGGGCCTGGGCGACTCCTACCCCTTCGGGTTCCCGATGTACGCGGTGGGGCAGTGCGCGGACATCCTGGCGTTCCGGCCCGACCTGGTGCCCGTCGGCGAAGACCAGGAAGCGCACATCGAGATGTGCCGGGACGTCGCCCTGAAGTTCAACCAGATCTATTGCGGCGTGGGCAACCGCGTGCCCCCGGAGCAGCACGTTCAGGCCGGCGGCCTCTTCCCGATCCCGCGAGCGAAGATCGGCCGCGTGGCTCGCCTCCTGGGCACCGACGGCGCCAACAAGATGTCCAAGTCGCTCGGCAACGCGGTCTTCCTCTACGACGACGCCAGGACCGTGCAGAAGAAGATCAACCGCATCACCGTGCTGCCCGACCCGGCCACAGGGCTGGTGCCGCAGGGGCACGTGCTGCTGCAGTACGCCGACGCCTTCCTGCCCGAGGCGCGGGCCAAGGAGATCCGCGCAATGTACGCGGCCGGCGGGGAGGTCATGCACGGGCACGTCAAGGCGGAACTGGGCGAGGCGATCAACCGCCTGCTGGAGCCGATGCGCCGCCGCCGGGCGGACCTGGAGACGCCCCAGGGCGAGGCGCACGTGCTGGAGGTGATCCGCGCCGGCGTGCGCCGGGCCAACGCCGTCGCGGAGGAGACACTCCTGCTGGCCAAGCGCGCAATGGGTGTCGATTTCGGCCCGCGCGTGCTGGGCTGAGGCGAGCGCTCAGCGCGACGCTTTCACCGCGCCGGATGGTCCCGGAGTGCTCGTCTCATCTCCGCGCTCGATGAGCAGCAGCACCCGCAGCACCTCCGCCACCGACCAGGCCTGCGCAGGGCACCCCCCGGCCCGCTGCAGGTCGCCGGGCATGTCGTCGGCATCGAAGACCTCGGGCAACTGGCCCGGCATGTCGGCGTCGAGGAAGGCCAGCAGCGGGCGGACCGCATCCCGCGCACGCTCGCGGGCCGCGTCGGAGAATCCCTCGCTGCGCAGCAGCGCCTCGGCGTACGGGCCCAGCAGCCAGGGCCACGCCGTCCCGTTGTGGTACGCCGCGTCTCGGTCGAACATCCGCCCGCGGTAGCGCCCGCGGTAGCGGGCGTCGCCCGGCTCGAGCGTGCGCAGCCCGTGGGGCGTGAGCAGGCGCTCCGTGCAGATGCGCACGACGGCACGCTGCTGCTCCGGCGTGAGGGGCGAATGCCGTAGACTGACAGCCAGCACCTGGTTGGGACGGACCTCGCTCTGCGGGGTCCAGCCGCCCCCCTCCGGCGTGAGCGCATCGTGGCAGCAGTCGCGATGGGGGTTCCAGAACGCACGCCGGAACGACTCCCCGACACGGTCACGCTGGGCGCCCAGGTCCTTCGACCAGGCGGGGTCCGTCGCCGACGTCAGTTCCGCCAGCGTCGCCAGGGCGTGGTACCACAGCGCGTTGACTTCGACCGGCTTGCCGTGACGCGGGGTGAAGGCGATCCCGTCGCGCTTGGCGTCCATCCAGGTCAGTTGGGTGGAGGGGTCGCCCGCGGTAACCAGCCCGTCCTGAGGATCGGTGTGGATGCCGTACTGCGTGCCGTCGCGGTAGGCCGCGACAATGTCACGGCAGGCGGGGAGGAACTCGGCGTCGAAGGCGCCACGGTCGCCGGTGATGCGCAGGTACTCGCCGCAGGCGTGGATGAACCAGAGCGAGGCGTCGACGGTGTTGTACGCCGCTCGCCCGGTGTAGTCGTCGAACAGGTTGGGGATGAGCCCGCCCGAGCGTGCTCCCGCGAAGGTGCGGAGCACGTCCCTCGCCTCGTCGTGCCGCCCGGTGGCCAGCAGCAGACCGGGCGTGGCGATCATCGAGTCACGCCCCCAGTCGGCGAACCACGGGTACCCGGCGATGATCGAGACGCGGTCAGGCGCCGCCTCGACGCCCCCCGGTCCCTCCGAGGCGCGCGGCGGGTTGATACGCCGGACCACGAAGTCATCGGCCGCGACCACCAGCCGCGGGAACCCTTCACCCTTGGGCACGCGCCCACGGGCCGATGCCGCCCGGATCAGCGCTTCCTCGCGCACGCCACGCGCGCCGTGCTCGCCGGACACGTCCACCGGCAGGTCGCTGTCGGCCCCTGCGGAGATGGTCACGTCCACGCCCGCGGGAGTGCAGACCAGGTCCGCCACGAACGTCCCCGGGCGGAAGAGGTCTTCGAGGTAGTCGTAGCCGCGGTCGCGCTCCAGGTCGTACTGAAAGTTGTACCACCACTGTTCCTCGCGGTGAAACATCGCCCGGTCCGCCTGCAGGAACAGCCGCCCCGCCGGGCTCTGCACCAGCAGCGTCCGCGGGTTCGTCGGCGAGGACTCGGTCCGGAACCACTCGCGGTTGGTCTCGCGCAGGATCAGCGAGTGGAAGTCGCGCAGCGCCACCAGCGGGTGGATCACCAGCCGTGCGGACGCCTCCGGACCACTGAGCGCGTACCGCACGCCGACGGCGTTTCGCCCACGGGCCATCGTCACCTGCTTATGCAGCGTGTACTCCGCTCCCCCCGACCGCACCCGGTACAGCCAGTGAACGCTGCGGTCCTTGCGGAACTCCGCCAGGTGCTCGTCCCCGCGCGGGTGCAGTTCCCCCGGCCGGAACCGGAACACCGACAGGTCCGCCCGGTGTTCGCCGGGCGTGCCCGGACGCAGGATCAGCGTCTCGGACAGGTGCGCCAGCGCCAGCACCCGCTGCACCGGTGGACGCAGCGACGCGACCAGCAGCCCGTGGTACCGGCGCGTCGGCGCGCCCAGCGCCGTCCCCATCGCAAAACCCCCTAGCCCGTTGGTCAGCAGCCACTCCGTCCGCGCGAGCGTCTCCAGCGGGTGCGGTGCATCGCCCGACGCAGCCGCCGGCCCATGCCGGATGTAGCGACGGCTCCCGGCGGTGTCTACGCCGGCAATGTCAGCGGTTTCTTTGGCCCGCGAAGGACCGTTCTCGGACGTCATAGAGGATGATACCCGCTGCACGGGTGCCGCCCGCGGCCTTTGGCCGTCTCCGGAGGGCGCGCACAATCGGTCTGCGTCACGAGAAATGCCCAGCCCGGTTTACTCTGTGCCGGTGACGGGCGGAGCCGGCGGCGGCTGGAGCGTCGGGATCGGCTGGGCCGGCTTGAGCCCTGCGGGCAGTTCGGGCGTGGGGCGGATGACCCACTCGGTGCGGCGCGAGTCGGCCGGCGGCACGACGATGCGGCGCTGCGGCTGCCCGAAAGCCTGCCCCAGAGGCCAGATATCCCACAGGAGGGTGTCGGGCATTCCACGCGCCGGGTCGCCGCCGCCGCTGTTGAAGTCGTACACCAGCGCCGAATCCACGGGGATCTCGACCGTCAGCACGGTCTGGCCCGTCCGCGTGTCCATCACCGACCAAGTCTTGGGTTGCAGCGACGTGGACACGATCTTGGCCCGATCGGCCGACCACCCGGGGCCACCCTCGAAAAAGCAGCCGCCCACGCCCGCGGCCATGCCGGACAGGAGCGGGATGAGCGTGAATCGGGCCGCGCGTCGGAGCGTGTGCATGAGTGCATCCATGGGAGTGATCGATCGGCCGGGAGTATAAGCCCTTCCCGTCGGACGGCCGACGGCCCGGCAACTCTGTGACTATCGGTTGTGGGCGTGTAGACCGTGTGGATTTCCGGTGGACGGCCGAAGCGAGCGGTCTGCCGGTGCCGGTGCGACAGGGCGTACCCTCAGGTCGCGATGCCAGCCCGGAAGACCACATCCACGCGCACGCCGAAGCCACGCCGGCGGGCACAAATGCCGCGGCCGTTGGCCGGGTCGGTCACGCCGGCGCGCCACGGCCGGACCAGAGAAGCAGGGGTGGGCGGCGCGATGGGCGAGGGGTTGGAGGGTCCGGGTGTCCGGATCGGGCACGGGTACGACCTGCACCGGCTCGACCGGCTGCGGTCGCTGGGCGGGCAGGGGCGGGCGATGATCGTGGGGGGTGTAGTGCTGGCGGGGGCGGCGGAGTTCGACCGTGGGCCGGTGGCCCGGAGCGACGGGGACGTGCTGTACCACGCGGTGACGGACGCGATACTGGGCGCGGTGGGGCTGCCGGACATCGGGCAACTGTTCCCGGACAGCGACGAGGCGAATGAGGGGCGGGATTCGGAGGAGTTTCTGGGCGAGGCGGTGCGGCGGGTGCGGGCGGCGGGGTGGGAGGGGGGGAACCTGGACGCGACGGTGATCCTGCAGCGGCCGAAACTCAGCCCGCACAAGGGACGGATCCGGACGAACCTGTGCCGTCTGCTGGGGGTGGGACCGGAGCGGGTGAACGTGAAGGGGAAGACGCACGAGGGTGTGGACGCGGTGGGTGAGGGTCGCGCGGTGGAAGCGCACGCGGTGGTGGTGCTGGTGCGTGGCGGATCGCGTGCAAGACGGCGTGGGTGATTCGGAAGAAGCCGGTCCAGGGGCGGGAGCCCGTGCCGGTCGTTCGCCGGGACAATGGACGGAGGTGTTCGCGTGTGGCGATGGGTGGCCGGGATTTTCGTGCTGTGCGTTGTGGGGTGCGCCGCGGGCGGTCTGTTCGTGACGACGACGAGCACGGGGCGGGAGTGGGTGAAGGGATTGGCGCCGCGTCCTGCGCCGGCGGAGGTGCGTCTGGAGGAGGCTCACCGCGGGCGGCTGGTGCGCAGCGTGAACGCGCCGGGCTCGATCGAGCCGCGGACGAAGGTGCAGATCTCGGCGCAGGTGGTGGCGCGGGTCACGGACCTGCCGTTCCGGGAGGGGGAGTTCGTGCGCCGCGGGGACGTGGTGGTGCGGCTGGACGCGCGGGACCTGACGGCGAGCCTGGAGAGCGCGCAGGCGCAGATGCGAGCGGAGGAGGCGCGTCTGGGCGGGGCGGAGGCGGCGCTGGTGGAGGCGGAGCGTGACCTGGCGCGCATCCGTGGTCTGGTGGAGAGCCGGGACGTTGCGGCGGCGGAGCTGGACAGTGCCGAGGCGCTGTACCGGCGAGCCCTGAGCCAGCGCGACGCGACGCGGCACAACATCGACAACGCGCGAGCAGTGATCGCCCGCGCGCGCAAGGACGTGGAGAACGCGGTGATCGTGGCGCCGTTCGACGGGCGGATTGTTCGTTTGAACGCGGAGGTGGGGGAGCTGGTGTTGGTGGGCACGCTGAACAACGCCGCGTCGGTGATCATGGAGATCGCGGACCTGTCGGTGATGCTCATGAAGGCGCGGCTCGACGAGGCGAACGTCGGCCCGGTGCGCGAGGGGCAGCCGGCCCGGATCACGATCAACGCCTTCCCCGGGCGCGCGTTCTCGGGTCGTGTCGAGCGCGTCGGGCTCAAGCGCCTCACCGACCGCGACGGCACCGGCTACTTCGAGGTCGAGATCGTCGTGGACAAGGGGGAGGACGAGGTGCTGCGCTCGGGCCTGACGGCCAACGTGGATATCGAGGTGCAGACCTTCGAGGACGTGCTGCGCATCCCCAGCCAGGCGGTCGTCGAGCGCCCGTGGGATGAACTGCCGACCGACGCCCAGAGCAGCCCCTGGGTGGACCGGGTCCGGCGGTTCACGCGCGTGGTGTTTGTGGAGCGCGACGGGGTGGCGCGTGCGGTGCCCGTGAGCGTGGGGGCCAGCGACCTGACGCACACGATCATCCTCGGGGGGCTTGAGGAGGGGCAGACGATCGTGACCGGGCCGTACCGTTCGCTGGTCGATCTCAAGGACGGCGCGAACATCCGGCGGCAGGGAGCCGCGTCGAACGGCGCGGGGGCGGAGGCGTCGGGGACGAACGGGGCGGGGCTGTCCAACAGGGACCTGCTGGGCCCGGGGCTGCGGATCCGGCGATGATCATCCGCGTTCGTGATCTCGTGAAGGTCTACCGGATGGGCGAGACGGAGGTGCGCGCGCTGGACGGGGTGAGCCTGGAGATCGAGCGCAACGAGTTCGTGGCGGTGATGGGGGCGTCGGGCTCGGGCAAGTCGACGCTGATGAACATCCTGGGGTGCCTGGACCGGCCCACGTCGGGGACGTACGAGTTGAACGCCCGGCGGACCGACGGGCTGGGGGCCGGGTCGCTGGCGCGCATCCGCAACGAGGAGATCGGCTTCGTCTTCCAGAGTTTCGAGCTGCTGCCGCGGGCCACGGCCCTGGAGAACGTGATGCTGCCGCTGGTGTACTCGCGGCGGTTCTGGTTCGGCGCGCGGCGGCGGGCGCGGGCGGCGCTGGAGCGCGTGGGCCTGGGGTCGCGCACGGACCACCGGCCCAGCCAGCTCTCGGGCGGGCAGCGCCAGCGCGTGGCCATCGCGCGGGCGCTGGTGAACCAGCCGAGCCTGCTGCTGGCCGATGAGCCGACGGGCAACCTCGACAGCCGCACCAGCGCGGAAATCCTCGACCTGTTCAAGCAGTTGCACGGAGAGGGGCAGACGATCGTGATCGTGACGCACGAGGAGGACATCGCCAGCCACGCCCGGCGGATCGTGCGTCTGCGCGACGGGCGGATCTTCAGCGACCACCCGACGCGTGAGGACCCGATCCACGCCGAGTACCTGAAGATGATGATGAAGCAGGCGGTCGAGGCGGCGGCGGCGGGCGCCGGTGGGGAGAGCGGCGCGGGGAGCGGTGGGGAGGGGGCGCGACCATGATGCTGCTGCGCCTGTTCCTGCAGACGGTGGTGCTGGCGGTGCAGCAGTTGTGGGTCAATCGCGTGCGCGCGCTGCTCACGACGCTGGGGATCGTGATCGGGGTGTTTTCGACGATCGCGATTGTCGGGGGGACGCAGGGGCTGCAGCGGTTCGTGCTCAAGGAGTTCGAGAACTTCGGCGCCAGCCGGTTCGTGGTGTTCCCGCGGTTTCCGCGCGAGGCGCCGGGGCGGTTCTCGTCGCAGCAGATCCAGATCAAGCGTCACGAGATCGAGGCGGTGCGTCAGCAGGCCGCGTCGATCCGACGGCTCACGCCGGTCAAGTCGTTCCAGGCGACGGTGCAGCTGGGCGACCGCGTGGAGCGCAACGTCCGCGTGTCGGGGATGAACGAGGAGTGGCACCTGGTCGAGGGGCGATCGATCACGATCGGGCGGCCGTTCTCGGGCATCGACATGGAGGAGCGCCGGGCCGTCTGCCTGGTCAACGACCGGGCCATCGAGGAACTGGGGCTGAACACCGATCCGAGCGGGCAGTCGATCCTGGTGGACGGTCGGCGGTTCATGGTGATCGGGGTGGTGGAGACCAAGACGCTGCCGACGGTGTTCGGGGGTGGCGACCCGACGACGGAGGTCTACATCCCCTATTCGCTGGCGGACGCGATGAAGCCCGAGCCGCTGTTCGGCAACTTCATGCAGGGGACGATGGTGGATCCGCGCGGGTTCGACGAGCTGAAGGCCGAGATCCGGTCGATCATGCGCCGACTGCGCAACTTGGGCCCCGAGGACCCCGACACGTTCGTGGTGTTCGTGGTCGAGGAGTTCATCAGCCGGCTGAACATGGTCGCGGCGGGGATGACGATCGCGGCGGTGGGGATCGTGGGGATCTCGCTGGTGGTGGGTGGCGTGGGGATCATGAACATCATGCTGGCCAGTGTGAGCGAGCGGACACGGGAGATCGGGCTGCGCAAGGCGATGGGCGCGCGCCCGAGCGTCATCCTCATGCAGTTTCTGGTCGAGGCGATCGTGCTGTGCCTCATCGGCGCGCTGAACGGTCTGACGCTGGGGATGGCGGCGGTGTACGCCATGTCGGCGGTGCCCGGCTCGCCCCTGGACGAGGCGGTCGTGCCCACGTGGGCGATCGTGCTGGCGACGGGTTTCGCCGCGATGACCGGGATTGTGTTCGGCATGCTGCCGGCGGTGAAGGCCGCGCGGCTCGACCCGATCGAGGCCCTCCGCCATGAATGACGCGCGCCGCGAGCGAACCACCGTGCCCGACTTCCGCCGCGAGCCGCGTGGCGGCCTTCGTCCCGCCCGTGCGCGGGGTGTGCTCCGGGGCCTGGCGGCGGGCGGTGTGCTGATGGCGTGCGCGGGGTGTTCATCGCCGCTGTGGCGCGCCTCGGAGTGGGGGCCGCTGGGCGAGCGCGCGGGGGACCTGGGCCCGCGCGTGGCGGAGGAGCGCCTGCGACGCGTGGACGAACTGATCCTGGCGCGGTACCGGGCGATCACGGCCCCGCCGCGGGCGTCGGGAGCGCCGGGTGACGGGGCGAACGGCGTTGCGCCGGAGGCCGTCGCACCGGGACCGACCGAGCCGGCCTCGCGCTGGGCGTCGCTGCGTGAGGGTGGGGAGGTGGAACTGACGATCGTGGCGGCGCGTGCGGCGGCGCTGGAGCACAACCTGAACCTGCGCGCGGCGCTGGTGGAGCCGCTCATCGCCGGTGAGGCGGTCGACGCGGAGCGTGCGAGGTTCGAGGCGGTGTTTGTGCCGTCGCTGACGTTCTCGAGCACCGACACGCCCACGCTGCCCGGCGGTCCGGAGCAGCAGACCGACCAGTTCAGCGCGGGGGCCGGGGTGAGCGTGCCGCTGCGGACGGGGGGTCGCGCCAGCGTGAACCTGCTGGGCGGGGTCACGGGTGGTGATTCGCCGTTGATCCAGGACCCGGTCTACACCGCGGGCGCGTCGTTCTCGATCGTGCAGCCGCTGCTGCGCGGGGCGGGGCGGAGCGTGGCGACGGCATCGATCCGCCTGGCGTCGCTGCGAGAGCAGGCGGCGTCGGCGCAGACGAAGCTGGCGGTGATCACCGAGCTGGCCCGGGTGGAGCGTGCGTATTGGCGGCTGTACGCGGCGCGGCGTGAACTGGAGGTGCGTCAGCAGCAGTACGAGGTGGCGCGTCAGCAGTTGGAGCGTGCCCGTCGGCGCGTGGATGCCCAGCAACTGCCGGAGGTGGAGGTGATCCGCGCCGAGAGCGGGCTGGCCGAGCGGCTGGAGGCGATCATCAACGCGGAGACGGCGGTGCTGGTGACGCAGCGCGAACTGCGGCGGGTGATGAACGCGGGTGCGGGCCCGCACGGGCTGGACCGGCTGGACGAGCCGGGGCTGGTGCTGCCGGTGAGCGAGCCGGTGGTGGAGGACTACGCGCTGGATGCGCGGGCGCTGGTGGAGGTGGCGCTGGCGGGACGGATGGAGCTGCTGGAGGCGGAACTGGGCCTGCTGGCCGACGCGGTGAACATCGATCTGGCCCGCAACGCCACGTTGCCGCAGCTGGACCTGACCGGCTCGTACGCGGTCAACGGGGCGGGGACGGGCGTGGGCTCGACGCTGACGCGCACGGGGCGAGCGGACTTTCAGTCGTACAGCGTGGGGGTGCAGGGGAGCATCCCGCTGGGGAACGCGGCGGCGGAGGCGGACTTGCGCCGGGCGGTGCTGACGCGTCTGCAGCGGCTGGCGACGCGGCACGCGCGTGAGCAGCTGGTGCGGCAGGAAGTGCTCGACGCTGTGGACCGCGTGCGGAGCGGGTGGCAGCGCATTCTGGCGTCGCGCCAGGCGACGATCCTGGCGGGGCGCACCTTCGAGGCCGAGCAGCGGCAGTTTGACGCTGGTCGCCGGACGAGCACCGACGTGCTCGACGCGGCCGCAAGGCTGGCGGAGGCTCAGAGCGCCGAGATCCGTGCTCTGGCCGACTACCAGGTCGCGCTTGTGGACCTGTCGGTGGCCACCGGGACGGCCCTTGGGCACGGCGGTGTGGAGTGGCAACCGGCGGCGCCCGAGCCGGGCCTGGATCTTCGGCGTGAGGGGTTGGGGCCATGAGCGCGCTGAATGATGCACCAATTCCGCGCGAGGCGGGCGGGCCTGTCCGAGTCGGGGATCTGGCGCCGGACTTTGAGCGCCCCGACCACGAAGGGCGGGCGTTCCGGATGTCGGACCTGCGCGGGCGGTGCGTGGTCGTGTTTTTTTATCCGAAGGATTACACGCCGGGGTGCACGGCGCAGTCGTGCCGCTTCCGTGACGGGTACGAGGATTTCACCGCGGCGGGGGCCGAGGTGGTGGGCATCTCGGGCGATGGGGCGTCCACGCACGCGGGCTTTGCCGGGCGGTATCGCCTGCCGTTCCGCCTGCTGAGCGACGCGGACGGCTCGTTGCGGCGGCTGTGGGGCGTTCCGCGGACGCTAGGGCTGCTGCCGGGGCGGGTGACGTACGTGGTGGGTCCTGACGGGGTGGTGCGGCACCGGTTCTCGTCGCAGTGGCGGATCGGGACGCACGTCCAGCGGGCGCTGGACGTGGTCCGATCTCTCGGCGGGCACGGGTCGGGCGCAGGCCCTTCGAGCGGGCCGGGCCTTAGCGGCGGCGGCGTCGCGAGGCCATGACGCCCGCCAGCAGCATGAGGCCGAGCGTGCCGGGCGTGGGGACGATGTTGTCCTTCACCCAGTCGATGACCGCGTCGTGGTCGCTCTCGTTGAACGACTCGCCGAACTTGAAGACGATCCAGAAGGGCAGCGAGCGGTCGGCGGCGGAGCCGGAGATGTCGAACTCGATGAGGTAGAAGCCCTCGGCCACATCATCAGCGTCGCCGCTCTGGGCCAGCAGGTCGTACCAGAGGTGGCGGTGGAAGCCGCCGAGGGGTTCGCCGCCGGGGAACGACGGGCCGACGTTGATGGTGAACGAGCGGGTGGGGTCGAAGGCGGATGGATCGCCCGGATCGGCCAGCGGGGAGAGGATGAAGTCGCTCTCCCCGGCGGGGCGTGGGTCGAGGTTGTTGGCCAGGCGCAGGCGTGTGGTGGTGGCGGAGAAGAGGATGCTGGTAAGGTCGGCGCCGTCGAAGAAATGGAGGGCCGAGCGCGCGGTGAAGGTAAGGGTGGTGTCGGCGGTGAAGGTGCCGGCCAGGGCGCCCCAGCCCGGCTCATCGCCGAAGACCGACGCCGGGAGTGATCCCGAGGCGGGGAAGAACTCCAGTTCACCGCCGAAGACGCGGGCGTCTCCACCCATTACGCGGTTGGTGTGGTCCCATTCGGCGGTGCGGAAGCGCCCGTCAACGATGCGGACGCCGATGTCGGCTTCGTCGGCGAGGAGCGTGGTGGGGGTCAGGACAGCCGCGGCTCCCGCGGCGAGCAGGAGGCTGGACGACGGGCGAAGGTACATCGGGATCTCCTCGGGTCAAAGCTCGGCGGCCCGCCACCGGCGATGTGCCGGCGGCGGACTGATCAGCACACACCCCGGTACAGGCGCCGGGGACACGCAGGACGTTCGACCAGGCCCGGCGCTCAGCCGCAGCCGGCGAAGAAGGCGCTGACGAAGAGGGCAAAGTCGCCGTTGTCGATCTGCCCGTCTGGGCCGGGGGTGGAGTCGGTCGCGGCGATGTCGGCCGGGGCGCAGGGCACGGCGCCGGTGCAGGTGTCGGCGAAGAAGGAGGCCACGAAGAGTGCGAAGTCGCCGTTGTCGATCTGGGCGTCGGGGCCCGGGGTGGAATCGGTTGCGGCGATGTCGGCGGGGTTGCAGGGTTCGGGGCCCAGGAGTGTGGAGGCGGCCGCGGCGGCCACCTGTTCAGGTGAAGCGTTCTGGCTGAAGAGGATGAAGAAGACCTCCGAGGGCGCGATGCCGGGGCCCGTGTTCCACATCCGCATCGCCAGCGCGTAAACCCCGTCGGCCCACGGGCCGACCGGCGTGTCCTGGGCGTCGGCCAGGAGGGTGAAGGTGTAGTGCCGGTGGAAGAGCCCGTTGGACCCGATGGAGAGACCGAAGCCCGCGACGGGCGTGTCGTCGGGGGGTGTGTAGCGCACCAGCGATGGGCCGAGGCGTACGCGCACCACCGGCGAGGAGACGGCTTCGAAGGCCGTGCCGTTCCATCGGCGCAGGGCCAGAGGCAGGTCGAAGCCGGTCTGGGTGCCTGGTGCGAAAGTGAAGGGCTCGGTGTCGAAGCCGGGGTCGGCGGTGCTGGCGATGCCGGCGAAGTCGCCGGAAAAGAGGCGGGAAGGGATGATCGCGGGGGGCGTGGCGCCGGTGTCGACCGCCCACGTGGTGATGCGTCCGTCGGTCACGCGCAGGATGATGTCGGACTCGTGCAGGCCAACCCCGGCCCGGGCTTGAGTGGCCAGCATCGCCAGGGAGGCCGCGCCCGCGGCGAGGGTGAGTGGGCCGGTTCGGAGGGATGTTCGTGCAAGGGGCATACTCACCTCATCAGGTGAACGGGTGGAGAGAGAGACCGATCAGTGCTGGGCGTCGGGGTCGAAGCGGTTGCGCGTGAAGGACGAGTAGACCGCGTCGAAGCGGAGGGTGCGGGCGTGCCCGTCGGCGAAGGCGTAGTTGGCCGTCGCCGAGGGCGTGCCGGCGCGTCCGCCCCACGCGGCGGTCTGGACCTGCAGGTCGGCCAGGTGGGGGGCGGTGCCGGGGGCGCCGTCGTCCCACGACTCTGCGTGGATGTGATCGGAGAGAGCGAAAGAAGACGGCACGGGCTGGCGTCCGCGCGTCATCATGACCCAGTGCACCGTGGTGCTGGGGCTGGGGATGGCGGCCAGGGAGTCGTAGGCGGGTCGGCGCATCAGTTCGGGTGGGGGGGCCTTGGAGCGGGTGAGGTAGTTGTTGAGGCCGTAACTGGTCCAGCGCGCCAGGGCGACGTTGCGTGGTGCGGCGGCGGGGTCTCGCTCCCAGAGGGCCAGATACTCGCGAAAGGCCATGCCGGGCGACGCGCCGCCCTCGGTGATCGGCCAGAAGGGTGAGTCGTCGCCGGGGGAGATGATCACCCCCAGGCCCGAGCCGATGTACCGCGTCAGCAGCACGGGCCAGCTGGCGCGGGGGTCGCCCAGCCCGCCGTGCGCCAGGGCCGCGTCGACCAGGGCGCCGCGGTGGTCGTCGGCGTACTGGGCCTGGGCCAGGCCGATCTGGCGGAGGTTCGAGAGGCAGAGGGTTGTGCGGGCGGCGCGACGGGCGGAGGCCAGGGCCGGGAGCAACAGGCTGATGAGCAGAGCAATGACCGCGATGACCACGAGCAGTTCTACGAGCGTGAAGCCCCGCGCGACCGGCCCGGGGTGGGCGCGGGGTGCGCGGGGATCGGGGCGTGCGGGGGCTCGGGGTGCGGCGTTTTTTTGCAACACAGTTGCACTAATGTAGATGCAATCGGGTTGCACGTCAAGGTGCGGCGCAGCCCTTGTTCGGAGAATCACAGAAGGGGCCTGGGGACCGGCCACCTGGAGCATCATGCGCGGGCCGCGCGGGGCTCCGAGTACGCTTGGGCGTGTCCGGCGTCGAACGCACCACGACCATCGCCGTTCCCAGCGTGCCGGCCCGCGGGGCGGGTGGTCGCTGGCGGCGGGTGCTGGCGCTGGCCCGGGACCTGGAAGCGGCGAGCGTGGGGGGAGTGGCGGGAGATTCGGGTGACTGGGCGTCGGGTGCAACCGTGCGTGCGGGGCTGATCGCGGAGTTGGCGCGGCTGCGGGTGCCCGGGCGGGTGGAGGCGCTCTGCGACGTGCTGGCTGGTGCCGTGCTCGATCGGTCGGCGCTGGCCGGGTCCGCGTGGGCGGAGGTTCGGAGCCTGGGGCTGACGCTGGACGAGATCGCGTCGCTGCACGAGTCGATGACCCCGGCCGTCTCAGGCGGGCAGCCTGCGGGTCGGGTCGGTCGGCGAGCCCGGGGCGTCTACTACACCCCGGGCTGGCTGGTTGAGCACGTGCTCGATCTGACCCTCGGGTCTGGGCGCGCGGGGGCCGGCGCGGAGGTCACCTCGTCAGGTGAAATCGGTGACGGTGGGAAGGACCGTGGACTGTGGACGGTCTGCGACCCGGCCTGCGGGGCCGGCGAGTTCCTGCTGCGGGCGGCGCGGCGGCTGTCGCCGGATGAGGGCGCGTTGCGGGCGGTGGTGCAGGCGGGAGTCCACGGCGTGGACATCGATCCTGTCGCGGTGGACCTGTGCCGTCTGCGGCTTGATGCGCTGGTGGGCGGCCGTGCGGATCCGGCGGCCCTGAGACGTGCGGTCGTCGTTGGCGATGCGCTGATGTCGCGACTGCCGGGGCGCGGCGGTGCATCCGCGGGGGAGCACGGCGAGGAGGGGACCGATCGATCGGGCGTCGAGGGCACGCTGCTGGACTGGGGCGTGGCGTTCCCGCGGGTCTTCGGGGAGAGCGATGGCGGGTTTGACCTGGTCGTGACGAACCCGCCGTTCCTGGGCCAGCTCCGCAGCGAGACGGCGGCCGATCGCTGGCGTTCGCGCCGCATCGCGGCGTGGTCGGAGGGGCTGGTGAAGGGGTACGCGGACATGGCCGCGGCGTTCATGCTGCTGAGCGTGAGGCTGGCGCGGGCGCGTGGCGGGCGGGTCGGGCTGGTACTTCCGCGGTCGGTGCTGGCGACGGCCCACAGCGCCGGGGTGCGCGCGGAAGTGGACCGCAGGGCGGTACTGCGGGGGGTCTCCACTCCCGGCGGTCGGCCCTTTGAGGCGAGTGTGCACGCCTGCGTCGTGGCGATGGTGACAGGAACGCCGGGCGAGGATCGTCCGCCGGTGATCGTCTGCGCCGGGACACCCGAGGAGCCGGGCGGGGGCCGGGCGGAGGTGGCCTGGTCGCCGCGGTGGGCGAGCCTGCCGGTGATCGCCACGCTCCCGCGTGCGGAGTATGAAGCCGGCGGCGTGGTGGGCGGAGTGGCCGAGTGCTCGGCGGACTTCCGCGATGAGTACTACGCGCTGCGCGGGGTCGTGCGCGAGGCCGACCAAGACGAGCACGGCCAGCGCGAGGGTGTGGAGAGGATGGTTCCGCTGGTGACCTCGGGCCTGATAGAGCCGGGGCGCTGCGCGTGGGGGCGTCGTGCCGCGCGGCTGCTGGGGCGGGCGTACCTGCGTCCGTGCATCAGTGATGAGCACCTGCACGAGGCGCAGGGAGACGGCACGCGCGCGCCGGACGCAGCCGTTCGTGAGGCCTGGGCCCGTCGGCGGCTGGTGCCCAAGGTGCTGCTGGCGACGCAGACGGTCGTGCTGGAGGCGGTGGCCGATCCGCGCGGATGCTGGCTGCCCGTCACGCCGGTGCTCTCGCTGGCGCTGAGAGCCACGCCCGATGCCCGCGGGGCGGGTGCGATCACAGGCACGCACCGCGCGGCGGTGCGCCTGGCGGCGGCGGTATCTTCACCGCTCTGCACGCGCCTGGCGGTGGAGTGGAGCGCGGGGGCGGCCCTGTCGCCTGATGCGATCAAACTCTCCGCGAAGCAGGCGGCGGCGCTGCCGCTGCCGTGCGACGAGCAGGCGTGGGAGCATGCCGCAACCCTCTGGCCCGGTGAAACGGAGCTTGATGCCCGGCGTGGTGCGAGGGATCGCGCTGTAGCGTCGGGCGAGGGTCAATGGGCTGCGGCCCTGCCGCGCTGGCGCGAGTACGGCCTGGCGGTCGGTGAGGCGTACCGCATGCCGAGCCGGGCCAACCTGGACCTGGTGGATTGGTGGGCGGCGCGGCTGGAGCGCGCCCTGCGGGGCGGCGCACGCGGGGCTGTCGCCGAGACGGCCACGCCCTGAGGCACGGACCTCTGGTACTCGTTGTGATTATGCTGACCTGCGCGCACCGTGCAGGCTCACCGTCTGACCCTCTGCCTGGGAGTACAACCATGCCACCGCACGCCCACTCGAGCGTTCTCCCGATGGTTCCCCCCCCCCGCGGCCGCGATTCTCGGCGCCGTCGGCTTCCTGGCGGCCCCGCTCAACACGGCGGCCCACGGCATGCAAGACCTGCCCGAGTCACGCTCGCCCCGCCCGCTGGGGGTCGAGCCGAACCCGTACACGATCGAGCCGTGGCGGCTGGCGATGGCGCTGGACCCGGTGAACTTCGCGCGCGAAGACCGCGATGGCGTCCGCACCGACACGTTCCTCTGGCCCGTGACGCTGCGGCTTGGTGTGACCGAGTCGATCGAGGTCCAGGCGCTGGCCGATGCGTTTGTTCTGCAGCGCACGCGCGACGGCAGCGGGCGTGACTCCGCAACCGGCTTTGGCACGCTCACGCTGCGGCCCAAGATCAACCTCTGGGGCAACGATCGGGTGGATGAGGGCGGGCGCACCGCCCTGGCGGTGATGCCGTTCGTCACGTTCCCAACCGAGACGCACGGCCAGGGACCGGGGCGCGTCGAGGGGGGGCTGCTGGTGCCGCTGCACGTGGATCTCTCGTCGCACCTGCTGCTGGAGGTGACGCCCGAACTGGCCCTGCGCCGCGACGACCCCGGTGTCGGCTCGGGCACGCACGCGGTCCCGGGCTGCCTGGTCACGCTCAGCCTGCTGATCACCGACGTGGTGAGCATCTACGGCGAGTTCCACGGGCACTGGTCGTTCCAGCGCGGGCTGGGTGACTCCGAGCGGCTGTTCGCGGCGCTCAACACGGGCGTGACCTTCGACCTGGATGCGCACACGGTCGTCCAGGCGGCGGTGTCGTTCGGGCTGACCCGCGCCACGCCCGATATCGGCTTCGCGTTGACCCTGGTGCGGCGGTTCTGATCGACCCGGCCGTGCATGGACCCGGGGCAGCCGTGTACCATCACCTCGGCGATGACGTGGGCCACGCTCATCCAGTTGCTCGGCGGCATCGGCCTGTTCCTGCTGGGGATGGGCGTGATGACCGACGGCCTGCGCACACTGGCCGGCTCGGCCCTGCGCTCGGTGCTGGCCCGGGCCGCAGCCACCCCGGTGCGCGGGGCCTTCTGGGGCGCCTTCGTCACGCTGCTGGTCCAGTCGTCCAGCGCTACGACCATGACCACGATCGGCCTGGTCAGCGCCGGGCTGCTGACGTTCTCGCAGGCGATCGGCGTGGTCTTCGGCGCGGCCATCGGGACCACGGGGACCGGCTGGCTTGTGGCGCTGCTGGGGGTCAAGGTGTCGCTGACGGCCGCGGCGATGCCGATGATCTTCGTCGGGGCGCTGGTGCGGCTCTTGGGGAGCGGGCGCTGGGCCGGCGCGGGCGGCGCGCTGGCGGGGTTCGCGCTGCTGCTGGTGGGCCTGACGGAGATGCAGGGCGGCATGGAGGGCCTGGCCCGCGCGATCAACCCCGCCGACCTGCCGGCGGTCTCCGGTGGACTGGCCGGGGCGCTGGGGCTGCTGCAACTGGTGATCGTCGGCGTGATCCTGACCACGCTCATGCAGTCGTCCAGCGCGTCGGTGGCGATCACCATCTCCGCGCTGCACGCCGGCGCCATCGGCCCGGATCAGGCCGTCGCGCTGGTCATCGGGCAGAACGTCGGCACCGCCGTCAGTTCGGGCCTGGCCGCGATCGGCGCCACCACGCCGGCCAAGCGGACGGCGGTGGCGTATATCCTGTTCAAGGTCATCACCGCGGCGATCATGGTCGCGCTCTTCCCGCTCTACCTGCCGCTGGTGGTCGATGCAGCCGGGCGCTACGACCCGCCGATCCTGCTGGCGGCGTACCACACGGCGTACAACGTGCTGGGCGTGGGCCTGCTGCTGCCGATGAGCGACCGGTTTGCGCGGGTGGTGGAGCGGCTGGTCCGTTCGCGCGGGCCGGAACTGGCGCGGCACCTGGACCGCTCGGTGCTCACGGTGCCGGAGGTCGCGGTCGAAGCGGCGCGGCGGACGCTGGCGCAGGTGCTGGCGCTGCAGTGCCGCGGCCTGCGGCACCTGGTGACCGGCGCGCGTGATCAGGCGGACCCGGGCGAGGTCGTTGCCACGCTGCGCCAGAGCACCGAGGCGCTGGATCAGGCGCGGGCGTTCCTGGCCGGGCTGACCTCTCCGCCAGAGTCGGCACGTGACCGCGCGGCGCTGGAGTCGGCCCTGCACGCGCTGGACCACATCGCCCGCCAGAACGAGACGGCCCGCGAGCACATCGACGAGCATGCCGGGGCGGCGTTCAACGATCCTGACGCGGCCCGGGGTGTTGGTCTGTGCGCGCGCGTGCTGGCCCTGGCCGCGGATCTGGCCGAGCGGGTCTCGTCCGGCCCGGAGTCGGAGTCGGCGCGGATCGAGCCCGGAGCCACTCTCGCCGGGGACGCGGGCGAACGCGCGGACGTCAGCACGCTCCGGGTCCTGGCCGCTGAACTGGCCGACCTGCGCCGGTCGCACCGGCCGCGGGCGCTGGCCTCTGTTGCCCGAGGCGAACGCTCGGCGACGGACGCGATCGGCGAGGTCGAGCATGTGCGCCGGCTCGACCGCCTGTCGTACCACGCCTGGCGCGCCGCGTCCCACCTGGTCGGTGAAGATGCCAGCCCCGATCGATCCTGAACGGGTTGCGGTTTCGGTTTGCCCAGGGCTGGTGCGTTCGAGTGGCCTTGACCGGCTTTGGGTTGACCGTGCCGAACCCGAGCGGGGGGTGGCTCGTAGAACTGTTCCCCCGAAAGGGGTTGCCGCTGCCCCATGTTGTTCGGTCGATCAGGAGGACCCACCCATGCACATCCAGGTCAATACCAACAGCACCACGATGGGTACGCTCGAACTGGAGAAGACGGTCGATTCGATCGTGCGCGATAAACTGTCGCGCTTTGCAGACCGCATCACGCGCACCGAAGTGCACCTCACCGACGAGAACGGTCCGAACAAGACCGGCCCCGGCGACAAGCGCTGCCTGATCGAAGTGCGCATCGCCGGGATGGACCCCATCAGCGCCACCGATTTCGGGTCATCCCACGACCAGGCCCTCCGCGGCGCGGCCAACAAGATGAAGAGCCAGCTCGACACCACGTTCGGTCGGTTGGGCCGGGCGTAATCCGACCGGATGCTCCGTCAGCGCGGGTGAGCCTGAGCCGGAGGTCTTGGGCGCGACGGCCCGAGCGGCCCGTGCTGCGGCGATCACCCCGCCAGTTCGGCGAACTTGTCCCGGGCGGTCGCGTCCCCGGCCAGCACCAGTTCGTCCCCTTCGCCCAGCGGCGTGGTGGGTGGGGGGTTCACGCGCAAGGGCCCGCCGGGCGTGTCGCGCATGGCCACGATGGTGCAGCCTGTCCTTTCGCGCACGCCGGACTCGGCGATGGTCCTGCCCGCCATGGCCCGCGGCACAGGCGTGCGGAAGATCTCCAGCCCTTCGGTGACTGTCACCAGGCGGCTGCCGGTGAGCAGGTTGAGCACCGACCCTGCACCCAGCGACGCGAAGGACAGCACGAAGTCGGCCCCAGCGCGGTGCAGCGTCCGCACGTTCCGCTCCGCCGTCACGCGAGCGATGATCTGTACGTCCGGGCGGAGACGACGGCAGAACATCGTAAGGTAGAGATTGATGTTGTCGTCGTGCGTGGTGACGAGGACGGCGGTGGCGGTGCGGATCCCGGCGCGTTCGAGCACCTCCTGGCTGGCGGCGTTGCCGACGACGGTGCGCTGCGCATCGTGGATCCGCGAGGGGTCCTGCTCGACGATGCGGTAGTCGAACCCGCGGTCCTTCAGGGCCTTGGCGGTGGCCCGCCCGACGCTGCCGCCCCCGAGCACCAGCACCGGCTCGGCCGACACGTTGTAGATCGCGAACTGCTCGTCGTAGGCCTGCAGCTGCTCGGCCGACCCGGCCAGGACGAGCACCGTCGATTCGCGGATGACCGCGTCGGGAGTCGCCGGGCTGAAGCCGCCCCGGTCCCAGATGCCCACGACGTTCACGCCCAGGTCGCGCAGGCCGCTCTGCCGGAGCGTCTGCCCCACCAGCGGCGTGCGCAGCGCGCTGGCCTCGGCGATGAGCAGCTCGTCGACCTGTCCGACGACGTGGGTCATCGCGTTGCCGCCCAGCGTGCCGCGCGCCAGGGCCTGCGCCAGGACCTCGCGCAACTGCAGCACGTGCGTCGAGCCGGCCAGTTCCAGGATCGGGATCGACGTGCCGTCCATCGCCGTCGAGACGATCGGCGTGCGCTCGGCCACTTCCCGCACGGTGAACGCCACGTTGATGTTCACCGCGTCGGGCAGTGAGGTGAAGACCATCGCCGCCGCTCCGGCCCGTGCCCTGCGGTAGGTCTCCGGGTCGTCCGGCTCCCCGAGCATTACCCGCACGCCCAGGTCGTTGAGCCGCTGGGCCTCGGCCAGGTCCGGGCAGACCAGCGCGTAGGGATGCCCGAACTGCTCGAGTTTGGGGATCAGCGCCTCGGTCACCGCGTCGTACCGCGTCAGGATCACGTGCCCGGCGGTCTCCTCCGGCAGTTGGCGCGGTGTCCGCGCCGCTTCACGCTCCTCCATCCAGGGTGCCAGAAAGAAGCGGATGAACGTGAACGGGAGCACGATCAGCAGGAACACCGTCCCCGAGAGCACGACCACGATCGAGAAGACGCGGCCAAGATCGGAATCGAACGTGATGTCCCCGAAGCCCAGCGTGGACATCGTGACCAGCGTCCAGTAGAGCCCCGTCACCCACGAGTACTCGCGTCCCTCGTACTGCATGATGAAGTGGAACAGGACGCTGTAGACCACCACCAGCGCGACGAGCCCGAGGATGAACCAGGCGAGGATGCCGAGATTTCGGCTGGGCGTGCCCCGCCCCAGCAGATGCGAGAACTGAGTCGAGAGGGCCTTCATGGCCGGGTAGCGTAACCGGCGAGCCCCGCGCCCGCCCCCATGCCCGTGGCGACCACCCCGCGCGGGTGTGGGCCAGCGTGCCTTCCCGCATCCGCTCCACCGAGCGTCGAGCACGGCAGCGTGGCGAGGGCGGCTCGTCGGTCGTAAGAGCCTGATTCGAGGCCGTCCGGGCCGGGCGTGAGCAGGACCTCACGAGCCGGCTGGTCTGAGCGCGCCCTTTGAAGCCCTCCCCGAAACGGCAACAAAGGGCCGTCGGTGCGGGCCAGACGTACAGGCCCACGCCGACGGCCCTTGATGCTGAAGCGGAGAGGGAGGGATTCGAACCCTCGATACGGTTGCCCGTATACGCGATTTCCAGTCGCGTTCCTTCAGCCTCTCGGACACCTCTCCGGCGGGACGCGGGTCGAAGGGCCGGCCTCTGGCCAGCTCGTCGATGTCGTCCGGGCCCGGGGCTGAGCACCCCGTGCCTGAAGGACGCGATGATATGGGCCACGGCACGTTCCCGGCCATCGACCGCGACGGCTCACGCCCCCGGCCGTTCAGCGGTCGATACCGACGGCGTGCCCGATGGCTCGTCCGGCAGGCCGCCGGCCGCGGACCGGGCCTCGTCGGGTCGGTCCAATCGGAGCATCCACCGCACCAGGCGCACGCCCAGCGAACGGCGCATCACCGGGTACGTGACCAGCCACCCCAGCGCGGCCCCCGCCAGCACGTCGGTCAGCCAGTGAGCATCGAACACCAGCCGTCCGAACCCGACCACCGCCGCCAGCGGCACGACGAGCCACACCAGTCGCGGGTAGAGCGACGCGAGAAAGACGGCCATCGCCACGCCGAAGGCCGTGTGGCTGGAGGGCATCGACCACAGGTCGGAGGAGATCGGCTTGGTCAGGTCCCAGGCGTGTGCGAGGAAGACCTGCCCGTCGCGCTCGAGCGGATAGGTACCGAAGGGGCCGAGGATGATGTTGGGATCGCCCAGCAAGGGTCTGGGACGACCGATCAGGCCCTTCATGGCCGTCACGACCCCCCCCAGCAGCGCCAGCGCCAGCGTGTAGTCGAACAGGCGGTGTCGCCGGGACCGGTCCAGCAGCATCACCACCGCCGCGACGATCAGCACGCAGGCTCCCTGCCCGAACTGCTGCAGCGTGCCCAGTTCGCGGCGCACGTCGCCCGGCAGGCGCAGATTGCCCAGCGCCGCGTTCACGCGGGCGTCGTACGGCTGCAGCAGGATCATCAGCACCACCAGCGCTGCCGTGCCCCCCACCCACAGCGTCACGTTCAGCCTCGGGAGCCCTCGGGTATAGTCGCTCATCGTGCAATCCAAGGCCGGTGGAGAACCTGATCGGGTGGCGAGCCCCGCCGTCAATGGCGAACCGAGCACAGGCGCGGCCGCGGAACGTCAGCGCGGGGTGCTGGTCGGCGTGGTGGGTGGGGTGAGTGGGGGGGGAGGGTGGGGTGGGCTGGGGAGAGCGTGGGTGTGCGGCTGGCGTGGCGGCATGGTGCTGGTCCTGCTGTGCCTGGCAGTGTACGTGCCGGGGCTGGCGGGCATTCCTCCGGTGGACCGTGACGAGTGCCGCTTTGCCCAGTCCAGCCGCCAGATGTTCGAGGCCGCGGCGCTCCCGCCCGAACGGCTCGACCTTCGGATCGATGAAGCCGGGCGTCCGGCGGGCCTGCACGCGGGCGGGTGGGCGATCCCGATGTACACCCACGCGCCGAGGCTGAACAAGCCGCCCCTGGTCTACTGGGTGCAGGTGGGCAGCGCGTGGGTCATGACCGGCGGCGACCCGTCGCGCGACGCGATGTGGATGTACCGCCTGCCGTCGGCGTTCTGCGCGCTGCTGAGCGTGCTGGTGACCTGGCGGCTGGGGGTGCGCCTGTTCGACCCGCGTGCAGCGTGGCTGGGCGCGGCGCTGCTGGCGGTCAGCCCGATGGTGGTCTGGGATGCGCACCAGGCCCGGGCCGACCAGTTGCTGCTTCTGTGCGTGGTCGTGGCGCAGTACGCCCTGGCGCGTGTGTGGCTCAGCACGCGGGGGGGTGCGCCCGCGCACGTCCCCGCACGGCGCGGGAGTTCGGGCTGGTGGTGGCCCTCGGTCTTTTGGCTGGCCCTCAGCGCCGGCCTGCTCACCAAGGGGCCCATCGGCGTCATGGTCTCGGCGCTGACGATTGCGGCGTTGAGCCTGGCCGGCGGGTCGTGGCGGTGGCTGCTGGTGCTGCGCCCGTGGCTGGGCGTGATCCTGGTGACGGCCGTGCTGACGCCGTGGCTCTGGGCGATCCACGCCCGCTTCGGGCTGGGGTGGTACGCGGGCGTGGTGTGGGAGGAGTTGTTCCTGCGCGCGGCCCGCGGCAGCCGCGAGGGGCACCTGGCCCCGCCGGGCACGCACCTGGTGCTGCTGGTGGTCCTGTTCTGGCCGGGGTGCCTGCTGACGCTCTGGGGCCTGGCCAGGGCGTTCCGTGTCGGGTGGCCGGAGCCGCAGCGCGGCACCACCTGGCCCGGGGAGCCCGCGGCGCAAGGTTTGGCGGCGCGGTGCCGTGCGTGGCTGCTCGGCCTGCGCCGACGGCGTCCCGGGCGCAGCGGCGAACTGTTCCTGCTGGCGTGGGCGGTGCCGTCGTGGATCGTGTTCGAACTCTCGCTGGCCAAACTGCCGCACTACACGATGCCGCTGTACCCGGCGCTGGCGCTGCTCAGCGCCCGGGCGGTCTTTGCCGCGCAGGGGCGCCTGCGACCGGCGGCCCTGGGGACGTGGCTGTGGGTGGGCATCGGGCTGCTGGCGTCGGCGGGGCTGGTGACGGCTGGGGTGGTGCTGATCGTGGGGGCGATGTCGGGCGCGCCGACGTCGGGCGCGGTGAGCGGCACGCTGCTGCTGGCGGGCGGGCTGCTGGGGTGCGTCTTCATGGGCGCAGCGCTGCAGGCCCTTCGCGCCGGCGCGTTTGTCGCGGCCCAGGGGCTGAGCCTTCCGGCCGGTGTCGCGGCGCTCTCGGTCGCGCTGGTCGGCGTGGCGCCGGAGGTTGTGCCCGGCGCACGCACAGCCCGGATGTTCGACCACGCCCTGCAGGTGCCCGGCCTGCCCGACCGCCCGCTGGCGACGCTCGACCACGAGGACAGCGTGCTGTTCTGGTCGCGCGGGCGGGCCCTCCGCGTCTCACACGATCAGGTGTTCAACTTTACGCTCGAGCACCCCGGCGGCGTGCTCATCGAGCGCACGCTGTGGGAAGCACGCGACCTGGTCGCGCCGGGATGGAAGCCCTTCATCCAGCCCGGCACGCCCGTCGGGCGTCCGCCCTCGACGCCGTGGGGCGTGGTCGTCGGACCGCTGGTCGAACTGCCCGCACCGCCACTGCCGGACTCTCACGACGGGCTCTGGACCGATCCACCACCATCTTCGCCACACTCCTCGCCGCCCGCCCCGCCGTCTCCCCCGACCAGCGGAGGGCCGGCGCGATGAACACTCCCGCCGAGCAGACCGCGACACCCTCGGGCCTGCTGCTCATCGACAAGCCTCGCGGCCCGACGTCGATGGACGTCTGCCGTCGCGTGCGCCGGAGACTGGTCGCCGGCGGGGCGCCGCGGCGAGTGAAGGTGGGCCACGCGGGCACGCTCGACCCTCTGGCCGACGGGCTGCTCATCGTCCTCGTTGGTCGGTGCACGCGCCTCTGCGAGGCGTACATGGGCGGGGCCAAGGAGTACCTGGCCCGGGTCGATCTCTCCGCCTTCACCACGACCGACGATGCCGAGGGCCAGCGCACACCTGTTCAGGTGAACAGCCCGCCCGACCGTGCGCGGGTCGAGCAGGCCTGCCGCACGATGACGGGCTGGGTCCTGCAGCGACCGCCGGCGTACTCGGCGGTCAAAGTGGGCGGGCGCGAGGCGTACAAGATCGCGCGGGGCATCGAGCGCAGGGGCGCGCAGCAGCCCGAGGGTGACACCGAGACCCGCCCCGAGCCTCTTGAGGAACGTCTCCGCGCCGGGATCGACCTGCCCCCGCGACGCGTTCGCATCGACGCGATCGACGTCCTCGCGTACGCCTGGCCCGTGCTCGACCTGCGCGTGGCCTGCGGCAAAGGGGTCTACATCCGCTCGCTGGCGCGCGACCTCGGCACTGCCCTGGGCACCGGCGGCACCCTGGTGACCCTGCGCCGCACGCGCATCGGTCCTTGCACCGTGGACCGCGCCACCCCGCTCGACGCCCTGCCCGAGACGCTCTCCCAGCGCGACCTGCGCAGCCCCGCCGATGAACCGCCCTCCCCCCCATCCCCCCCATCCCCCCCATCCCCCCCATCCCCCCCCGGCCCGGACGATCATCCGGGAGGTTCGGCCGGCGAGTGAGCCCGGAGCGGCGAGGGCGTCAGCCGTCCCGTCGGTGTGCTCAGCGCTTCGTGCACCGCCGGCAGGAAGTCCGTGCGGCAGACCGTGTCCCACGACATCCGCTCCGCCAGGCGCTGCCCCAGCTCCAGCGCGCGACGACGATCGGCCTCGGTCCGCGGCAGGCGCCGGGCCAGATCGTCGGCCAGCGCACGGCAGACTTCGTCCTCCCGTGCATCGCGATCGTGTGAGGACATGTGCACCAGGTCGAGGGCCTCCCGCTCACCCCGCGTTCCGGACACAAAGTCCGCCACCATCACCAGCGGGCAGGATTGCTCGTCCAGCCCGCACTCGGCCATCGCCCGCCGCGCCAGCCCCACACACCCCGACACACTCGACGGCACGCACACCGCCCCCGCGTGCAGAGGCTCGAGTGGGGCGATGCCGAACGGCTCGTAGGTCGAGAGGCCCAGTTCGACGTCCGCCGCCGCCCGCAGGTCGTGGATCGTTAGGTCCTCGGGCGCCGCATCGCCCAGGCGTTGCCGAGAAAAGCCGAACTGGTTGACCAGGACCGCGTCGAACCGTGTCCCGTTCCCGCCGCGGGCCCGCAGCAGTTCCGCGGAGTGCTCGTTGAACGCCGCCATCGCCCGCTCGATGCCGACCTCCGGCCCATCCAGGTCCGGGTAGCCCGTGCGGTGCACGCGCGGCCAGCCGTACTCGGCGGCCATCCGGTTCACCTGCTCGTACGAGCGCACCGGCGCCCCGCACGTGAGCAGCACGTACGCGGCGGTGCGTCCCTCCCGGGCCAGGTGCGCGCGGAAGTAGTGCCCCAGCTTCTGATCGCGCCAGAGCCCCTTGCTGCTGACCGGGCGCGTCACGTGCGTGACGAGATAGTCCGGGCGGTAGCCCAGCACGCGCTCCAGCCAGGCGTCCACCATCCGTCGGGACCGCTGCCGCTCGTCGAAACTCATCGTCGGCGCAGGCACCCCGTTGTAGACGGTGCGCACGCGCGAGGCGCTCATCTCAGGGCTCAGGAACCGCAGTTCCTCGGCCGTCTCCGGCCCCACCGCCATCTGCACGTCCAGCCGGTGGGCACGGCTGACCAGCGCGTGGCGCGGGTAGTCCGACTGCGGGCCGAAGATGTCCTCCACGCTGCGTCCGGAGGCGCGCCCCGCGCGCATCGCCGGGTAGAACGCCATGTCGTGCCCCGGGAGTGTTTCCACCAGCCGGCGCGCCGTCGAGCACTCGTGCGCATGGAACGCGGTCCGGAACCGGCGCCGGTCCAGCGCGCACCGCAGCGCCGAGGCCATCCCCATGAACTCGTGCGCGATCACCAGTGATGGGGTCGCCCCCGGCCGGATCAGCGCGCACAGCGCGTGGTACGCCGGGTCGGCCAGGCGGCAGTATTCCTCGTAGTCCCACGAGTGCTCGTACAGCCGCGAGTCTACGCCGAAGTGCTCGAAGAGCATCCACTTGAGCGCCCCGAGCCGGTCGGGGTTCGGGCGCGTCACGTCCAGCAGCAGCACCTCGGCCTCCGCACTGGGCTGCCCCGGCGAGTGCAGGCGCCGCGTCCCGTACACGATCCGCGTGTTGAACGCCCACTCCACCGGACGCAGCACGGGGCCCAGGTCCGCCGCGTCCACGCCGTCGGCCCCGCTGTACAGCAGCGTCTGCGCCTCGTCGCCCAGCCGCGACAGCGGGTTCAGCGGGCGTGCATCGGGGTAGGGCAGCGGGCCCACCAGGATCGACCGCCGCACCGCCGCACGGTACGACGGCGCGGTCATCAGCCCCGCCAGCACCGTCCCGATCCCGCCCATGTGGTCGATCGCTTCGTGCGTCACGTGCACGATCGTCAGGCCGGAGGGGTCGAGCGGGGTCGGGTCTTGTGGCGTCTGAGGGCTGCCGGTGGTGCGGTGGGTGGTCATGGCGGTGTCGTCGACGGCCGTGTGCGTTCAGTCAAAGACGGCCGAACAAATGGGGCTCAGGGGCAGTGCGTGCGGAGTGCCGGGAGAGGAACACCCCTGCGTATGGACGGACCGTCACGGCGCCGAACGCAGCGCCGTGTCGATGGCCGCTTGGAACTCCGCGCCGGCGAAGATCCGGAACGTTCCCCCCTCCACGTGGATCACGATAGATCGGTCATCGGTGGCCAGCACGGTCCGCTCCGGGACCGACATCAGCAAGTCCGGCAGGTCGGTCGAGCGGGCCGGCACGGTTCGCGGACCTGGTGCCAGCGTTCGCAGCGTGCTCTCGGACAGACTCTCCGCGCCGCTCACCGCCAGACTCTTCACGCCCTGCTCGGCCAGCGCCCCGGCCACCGCGATGCTGGACGGCCAGGTGCGTGCCAGGAGGCGGGGAGCGGTGCTCGGCGCGGTCACCGAGGCGGCTCCGGGGGAGGTTCGGTCCCGTGCAGGGCGGCCGCGCCGGGGGCCATCGTGCCCTCGACCATCCCCGGGACCCACAGTTCGTTCTGGTCCTGGCCGTCGCACAACTGGCGCATGAGCAGGTAGATGATGACGCCCGCGGAGAAGTAGACCGACACACCGAACCCACCGGCGACCAGGGCGATCAACGCTCCCAGCAGGTTCATCACCCACGAAGTCGCGGCGAACGACCAGCCGCGGTCGGGGTAGAGCGGCTTGGCCTCGGTGCCCGGCTCGCCGGTAGCGGGCGTGCCGCTTCCGGTGGCCCCTCCGAGTGCCGGACGCGACGGCGTCGTGAGCAGGCGCGTGGCATCGAGCGGTGCGCGCGAAGCAGTCTCCCCCGCGGCCACGCTCGAGATGCCGGCATCGCTGAGGCCGTGAACGGCCGGCAGTCCCGTGCCCGCGGGCCGCGTGAAGATCCCGCCGGCGCGCTCGGCCACGCTGGCCAGGGGCACGGTCTGGATCGGCACGCCCGTGCCGCGCTCCAGCAGCACCAGCGTCAGCAGCGCCACACCCGCAAACAGCGTGAACGCCACCACCCCGCTCACCAGCGCCACCAGCAGGTACAGCGCCATCCGCAGCGGACGCGTCACCACGTACGCGTACGCACGCTGCACCGCGTCGTACGCGTCGGCGCTCTCCGCCGCCACCGCCGGGATCAGCAGCGCGTGCCCCAGCACGAACACCGCCATCGTCAGCGCCGCGGCCACCGCCGCCAGCAGCGCCAGCGGTGCCAGCAGCGCCCCGATCAGGTTCAGCCACCCCACGCCGTACACCGCCCACCCCGCCAGCGACAGCACCACCGACACGCCCCCGACGAGGATCAACGGCAGCAGGACCGCCCCAAGCGCCGACCGCCCCCGGCGCAACCCGAACCCCAGCGCCTGCGCCCAGCTCAGGCGCACGTTCAGGCTGTACTGGCACGCCGCCGAGCGGGCGATCGCCGCCCCGAAGACACTGACCACCGGCAGGCAGAGCACCACCGCCGCCAGCGTCGAGAACGTGTGGTGCTTGAGCATCTGCCACGGCGTTGAGACGAACACTTCGAACGCTCCCCACGCCGCCTCGCGCGGTCGAAGCGACACGACCGCCCACACCACCGTCTCGCCCCCGTGCAGCAGGCGCTGCAGCGCCTCGCCCACCGGCCCGCCCTCCGGGCTGTCGGGGATCGTCGCGGTCAGACGGTTGACCAGCAGGATCAGCAGCAGCAGGATCATGCCCAGGCCGATCCGCCCGGGCGCCAGCGCCAGCGAGCCGATCCCGATCAGCCGGGGCCAGAGCAGGTGGGCCGTCAGGTCGTCCAAGGTCAACGGCGATCGGGTCACGGGCTTGCGCGACGTGGAATCCATGAGGCGCGGATAGTACCAGATTCCCCGCCGGCCCAAGGCCGTCCCCGCGCGCCAAAGCGCGTCCGCTCCGCGCACCGCAGCGTGTGGAGATCGTGGGCGGGCGTCGGCCCGTGCTGATGCCTGATACAGTGCCCGCGGCCGAGAGCGCTCCGGGTGGCCCGAGCCGGTGAAATCCCCGGCGTTTGCCTCGGAATGATCGTGAGCCTTGCGGGCTGGTCCCGAGCAGGGGCGGTTGGGATGAGGTGGTGGATGGTGATAGGGGTAGGGGTGGAGGGGGTGGGGGTAGGGGTGGGGGTTGCTGGAGTCGGGGCGGGGGCAGGTCGAGAAACACAGGAGGCGTTCATGACAGGATTGCTGATCGCCGGCGGCGTGCTGCTGCTGCTCATCATCGTGGTGATGTGGGTGATCGGGATGTACAACGGCCTGGTGCGCAAGCGCATCGACTGCGAGAACGCCTGGTCGCAGATCGACGTGCAACTCAAGCGCCGGTACGACCTGATCCCCAACCTCGTCGAGACGGTCAAGGGCTACGCCGCCCACGAGAAGGGCGCCCTGGAGGCGGTCATCGCGGCCCGCTCGCGCGCGGTCGACCTGTCCGGCGGCGGGTCGGTGGCCCAGCGCGCCGAAGCGGAGAACATGCTCACCGCGACGCTGGGGCGGCTCTTCGCCCTCTCCGAGGCCTACCCCGACCTGAAGGCCAACACGAACTTCCTGGGCCTGCAGGAGGAACTGGCCAGCACGGAGAACAAGATCGGCTTTGCCCGCCAGCACTACAACGACTGCGTCGCCCGGTACCAGACCTCGCGTCAGGAGTTCCCCAGCGTCATCATCGCCAGCGCGTTCAACTTCGCGCCCAAGGAGTACTTTGAGGTCAAGGACTCCCAGGTTCGCGAGGCGCCCAAGGTTCAGTTCTGACCGCGCCGACCACGGCCCGGGGATGATCGACTTCGAGCATCACCACGCATGACCAGCGCCCCCGACATGCCGACCCCCGGCGGCGCCGGCGCTCCACCGCCCGGCTCACCGGTTCCGCCGGCCTCAGCGGTCGCCCCCGTGGTCCCTGTCGGCGCGGGCGTTCCGGGTGTGCCTCTGCCGGGCGGGGTGGTGATCCCCGGCATCCCCGGCGCATCCGGGGCTCCCGGTGCCGGTGGTCCGGGTCGTTCCGGGGGTGGCGGTGCGGCTGCGCCCCCGCCGGCGGCGCAGCCCCCGGGCCCCCAGCGCATGCCGCCAAGGGCCCCGCCGAAGGTCTCCGATACCTACTCCGGGTCGATCACCTATATCGATCTGATCGCGCGGAACAAGCGCCGCTCAATGGTGCTGGTGCTGCTGCTCATGGGCCTGCTGGTGGCGGTCGGGGCGATCTTCGGCGGGCTGCTGATGGCGGCCGGGCGCGGCGATGAACTGGTGGCGGGGCTGATCTCCGGCGGGACGGTGGGGCTGATCGTCGCGGTCATCGTGTGGCTCTGGGCGTACTACTCCGGCTCAAAGGCGGTGCTGCGCCTGGCGGGGGCGCGGGAGATCCAGCCCGAGGAGGACCCGCAGCTGTTCAACGTGGTCGATGAGATGCGCATCGCCGCGGGCCTGCCGATGCCGAAGGTCTACCTCATCGACGACCCCGCGCTCAACGCTTTCGCCACGGGGCGTGACCCGGCCCACGCGGCGGTGGCGATCACCACCGGGCTGCGCCAGAAGCTGACGCGCGACGAACTGCAGGCGGTGATGGCCCACGAGATCGCGCACATCCGCCACCTGGATATCCGCCTGATGACGCTGGTCGCGACGACCGTGGGCCTGATCGTGCTGGTGAGCGACCTGTTCTGGCGGGTGATGCTCCGCGGCGGCCTGCGCGCGGGCGGTGGGGGGCGGGGCGGGGGCAACCGCTCGTCGGGAGGCGTGGTTGTGGTCATCATGGTCGTGGGGGTGATCCTGCTGCTGCTGGCGCTGATCGTTGCGCCGATCATCCAGTTCGCGATCAGCCGCGAGCGGGAATACCTGGCCGACGCCGGCGCCGTCGAACTGACGCGCAACCCGCAGGGTCTGGCCGATGCGTTGACACGCCTCTCCAACGACGACCAGCCGATCATGAACGGCGCCTGCCGTTCGACCGCGCACATGTACATCGTCAACCCGCTGCGGAAGATGCGGGAGTCGCACCAGCAACTCGACTCACCGTTCGCCTCGCACCCGCCGCTGGCCAAGCGGATCGAGCGGATCATGGCGCTGCTGCGCTGATCGGTGGTCGCACCGGGCGTGGCAGAGGTTCAGCCCGGGCTCAACTCAGCCCACACTCAGGTGGTTGCGGTGCCGGGCTGTTCCGGCGCGGGCGAGGCATGCAGCGACTGTCCCCAGGCCAGCCCCAGCGGGATGCCCAGCAGGCCGCCGGAGATCCAGTCCAGCGGCAGGGCCCGGGCCGGCGCGAAGAGGTTCACGCCGTTGGCCGAGCGAATCAGCGCGGTCCCTCCGCGCTCCACGAACACCGCGACCAGCGGCGCCAGGAAGGCCACCAGCGCGAACCCGGCGATATAGGCGAGCCCGGCGCGCCCCCAGCGCTCGCTGATGAACGTGCCCAGCGTCGCCGCCAGCAGGCCCGCCAGCGCGCCCGCGGCAATCGTCTGCCCCTTGAGCGTGTTCTGAATGACGACGAACGACACCACCCCCGCCATGATCAGGCTCACCGCCGCGATCAGGGCGAACTCGCCCGCCTCGCGGGCCGCGTGCTCCTCGCGACGGTCGGTGATCGTCGGGGTCTGACGGCGTCGCATGGCGATCAGGTGCAGCCCCAGGCCCACGCCCACCGCTGCCGCCCCCAGCACCGCCCCCTCGACGGCTAGCGCCCCCAGCGGGGCCGTGCCCGTACCGGGGTTGTGCACGCGGATGAGGTCATCGATGCGCCCGGTGCCCGCGGCGGCCCACACCGCCACCACCCCGGCGTTGAACAGGCCCCACCGGGCCGTGGTGAACCACGCCACCGCCGCCCCGTACCCGCCCGCCAGCGCCAGCGCGATCACACCCAGCAGCAGCCCGACCAGCGGCCCCGAACCGGAGAGGATCGGTGTCGCGGGGGTCACCGCGTCGAACGCCAGGCTGCGCGAGGTGCAGAGCCACGCCAGCGGACCGACAACCAGCAACCCCCCGAAGAACAGCAGCCAGCGGAACGTCGCTCGGGACATGTGGCGGAGCGTAGGCGTACTGCTCCGGATTGTTCCCCACCGCGAGCGATCCAATGCCTCTGCTCTGGGACGGCCATCAGCCGATGGAACCTGAGATCACACCATCTGAGGGGGGCTGGATTGAGTCGGATCTTGCGGCTGGCTGAAAGACTGATGGTGTATATCGTCGCAATCGTGGTATCCCGGTGCCCCGGTTGTGGATGTCAGGAGGTCACTTCACGACGGCTTTCCTGACCAGCGCGGCGATCGTCGCCTCATCGCCGGCCGAGAGCGTCTTGAGCCCAAAGCCTGTCGGCCACATGGTGCCTTCATCGAGGGCGGCCTCGTCGGTAAAGGCGAACGTCGCGTAGCGCGTCTGGAACTTTGAGGCGGCCTGAAAGAAGCAGACGGCCTTGCCGCTCTGATTGGCGTACGCCGGCATCCCGTACCAGAGTTTCGGCACGAGGTCGGGTGCGTTGGTTCTGACAATCGCGTGGAGCCGTTCACCCAGAGCGCGATCCTGGGCCGGCAATTCGGCGATCTTCGCAAGCACGGTGCGGTCCCCGTCCTCCTTGTTCTTCCTGGTACGGGCCTCCGCCTTCAACTCGCGGGCTCGTTCCTTCATCGCGGCCATCTCGGTCAGTGAGAACTCACCGAGACCTCTGCCTGCCGTGCGATGGAGAGGGGTCGTCGTTGTGTCATGGCGCGACTTCTCGGCTTTCCTGCGTGTCATCGGCGTGCTCCCCTGTTCACCGCTCCTCCTGCGAGGCCTTGCGATCATCGTTGGCCAGCGTTGGGACGGGGTGGAGGCTGGAGATGCAGGGGGCAGGCACGATACGCGTCGGGCTAGGTGCGAGCCTGCCTTGCCGGCCCGCGCAGCCTCCGAACCGGTACGGTGGGGGGTGCGGGCGAGTTGGCTACGGGGGCTCCGGGCGTGAGGTGAACGCCGAGGCGAACCTACGATGCCCCGTGAGCGAAGAAGGAGACGCCGCCATGACCGCCGCCAAGCCTCCCCGATCCTCCGTGCCGACGTCGGAGCGCCCCCCGGCCAACGGTGTCTGCACGCCGATCCCCGACGTCCAGGGCCAGCAGGACTACCGGCGCATCGCCATCGACAAGGTCGGCGTCAAGGACGTGGTCTACCCCGTCCGCCTGCGCCAGAGCCCCGCGCACGGCGGGGGCGAGCAGCAGACCGTCGCCCGCCTGAACATGTACGTCTCCCTCCCGCACACGCAGAAGGGCACGCACATGAGCCGTTTTGTCGAGGTGCTCAACGAGCACGACGGCGCCATCGCCCCGTCGGACATCCCCGATGTCACGCGGGCGATCCGCGAGCGGCTGCACGCGGCCGACGCGCACCTGGAGGCGCACTTTACGTACTTCATCCGCAAGCAGGCGCCGGTGACGGGGATGCCGGGGCTGATGGACTACCAGGTGGGGTTCGACTGCACGTCCAGCGCCGAACCGGCCAACGACGACCTGGTGATGAGCGTCAAGGCGCCGGCCACGAGCCTGTGCCCCTGCTCCAAGCGCATCAGCGACTACGGCGCGCACAACCAGCGCTGCCTGATCGAGGCCCGCGTGCGGATGGACCCGGCCCGCGGCGTGCTCTGGATCGAGGACCTGGCCGCGATCCTCGAGCGGGCCGCCAGCGCGCAGGTCTACGCGGTGCTCAAGCGCCCCGACGAGAAGTTCGTCACCGAGGCCGCCTACGACAACCCCAAGTTTGTCGAGGACATCGTGCGCGACCTGGCCCTGGCCCTCAATGATGAGCCGCGCGTGTCGTGGTACCAGATCAACTCCGAGAACTTCGAGTCCATCCACAACCACAACGCCTATGCCCAGATCACGCGCGACAAGCGCCCCGCCGCCGCGACCGGGCGCCACTGACCGCGCACCCTGGACCGTGCGCCGACCACGGATCCCCCCGCTCGCCCGGCCGGAAGTGACGCCCGCCGACGGGCTTGAGCCGATACATCCCGTGGGGCCCGAGCAGGTTCGGCGCGGTCGGTCCGCGCCCCCGAGGCCCCGGACGCCGTGCCGGTCCCGCTGCCGGTCGGCCGGTCGTCTGCCTGTTTCGCCGACTCACTCCGCCCCTCGCCACTCCCGCCCATGAGCCATTTCCCGGTCAGCACGGCCGTCCGCTCCAGCCCGCGGACCGTGGGCATGTTCAAGCGGCGCCTGCTGCTGCTGGGCACGCTGGTCGTGGCGGGCCTGGCGCTGCCGGTGGGAAGACTGATCCAGTTGACGATGGTGCGAGGCGGCGAACTGCGCGCGCGGGCCGAGGCCCGGCTGCTGAGCGAGGAGTGGCAGCCCAGCGTCCGCGGGCGGATCCTCGACCGCAAGGGTCGCGTGCTGGCGGAGGACCGCCCGGCGTTCCACGTCGCGGTGGACTACGAGGTGATCAGCGGTCAGTGGGCCTTCCGCCAGGCGGCGCGTGCGGCGCGACGCTCGGCCGGCGCGGAACGCTGGCGCCAACTCTCGCCCGTGCAGCGCGAGCAGTTGGTGGCGACGTTTGTGCCGCGCTTCCGCGAGCGCCTCGACGCCGACTGGCGCACGTTCGCACGTCTGGCCGGCGTCTCGATGGAGGAGATCGAGGCCCGCAAGGCCGCGATCGTCGCGGAGGTCTCGCGGACCGCCTCCACGATCTGGGAGCAGCGACGTCTCCGCATGGAGGAGGCCGCCAGCCGCGGGCGCGAACTGATCGCCGAGGTGCCGCTCTCGGCCGTGGCGCGCCCGATCCGCGAACAGACCACCCCTCACATCATCCTCCGGAACGTCGATGATCCGACGGCGTTCCGCTTCCTGTTCTCCGGTGAAGTGGGGGGCGAGAACGAAGAGCCGTGGGCCGGCGAGGGCGAGGCGGTGCCGCTGCGGCTGCCCGGGGTGCACGTGCTGGACGCGACGACGCGCCAATACCCGCTGGAGGACGTGCCGGTGGTGCTCGACCGCTCGCGCTTCCCCGGCCCGCTGGCGACGCCCGTGCCGCTGCAGGTCACCGTATCCGGTGCGATGACCAAACTGGTCGGGTGGATGCGTGACCGGCTCTTCGCGGAGGACGTGGCCCGCCGTCCGCGCCTGACGCCGGAGGGCACGATCGACCGCGGCTTCTACGCGCCGGGCGACAGCGTCGGCAGCGCCGGGCTGGAGGCGTCCTCCGAGGACGACCTGCGCGGGCTGCGCGGGATGGAGCGCCGCCGCCTGGACACCGGCGAGGTGTCGTATGTCGACCGCACGCCGGGGCACGACGTGCAGACAACCATCGACGCGGTGCTGCAGGCCCGGGTTGCCGCCGTCCTCAGCCCCGAGGCCGGGCTGGCGGTCGTTCAGCCCTGGCAGAACAACCGCGCCCTGCCGCTGGGCACACCCCTGCCCGCGGCGGCCGTGGTGCTGGATGTGGACAGCGGCGACGTGCTGGCGATGGTCAGCACGCCGGGCTTCACGCGGCGCGAACTGCGCGAAGAGCCGCAGCGCATCTTCGGCGACGCCGCCGGCATGCCGGCGCTGAACCGCGCCATCGCACGTCCGTACGCGCCCGGATCGATCGTCAAGCCGCTGATGTACGTCGCCGCCGTGGCCGAGGGCGTCTGGGAGGTCGACCGCCGCATCGACTGCACGGGGCACCTGTACCCCGACCGCCCGACGATGTTCCGCTGCTGGATCTACAAGAACCCGCCGCACATCACGCACACCATCCAGCTCGGCGGTCCGCTGAGGCCGGACCAGGCCCTGGCGGTCAGTTGCAACCTGTTCTTCTTCAACATCGGGCGGGCGCTGGGCCCCGAGCGGATCGTCCGCTGGTACACGCGCTGGGGCATCGGCCCGGAGGCGTCACGCCCGGCCCTTGGAGTCGGCCCGATGTTCCCCGGCTCGGCGGGCGCGATCGGGTCGGCGGCGGTCTTCATGCCCGACACCGACGTGCAGGAGATGGGCGAACCCCCGAGCGTGGCCGCCGCGGGTACAGCCGGCGACGAGATCGACCCGTCGGCCCGCCCCGACGCCGATGCGCCGGGCACGGGCCAGACCCCTCGCCGGGGCGTGGTGCCGCGCCGCGCGCCGGTCTCGCTGAGCGAGTCGATCCTGATGGGGATCGGGCAGGGGCCGATCGCCTGGACGCCGCTCCACGCCGCCGACGCCTATGCCACCCTGGCCCGCGGCGGTGTTCGGATCCTCCCACGCACGCGGATGGACGCGCCCCTGGTCGTCGAACGTTTCCCGCTCAACCAGCGCTCCGTCGAGGTCGCGCTGGAGGGCCTGCGTGCGGCCGTCTCCGACGAGCGCGGCACAGGCCACCACATGACCATCGAACTGCCCGACGGGCCGCGCCGGGAACGCATCTTCACCATCCCCGGCGTGCAGGTTTGGGGCAAGTCGGGCACGGCCGACTCGGGCCAGCTCGCCCGCGACGTCTTCGGATCGACGATCCTCGATCCGCTCGGGCGCCCGGTGTCGGTCGATCACTCCTGGTTCGTGGTGCTGGTGGGCCCGCGCGGCGACCGTCCGCGCTACGCCATCGCGGTGATGGTCGAGGGCGGCGGCTCGGGCGGGCGCGTGGCCGGGCCGGTCACCAATCAGATCATCGCCGCCCTGATCGCCGAGGGATACCTGTGACCCGCGCCGGATCGGCCCAGTTCAGGATCGGAGGGACCCGCGCGTGCTGACGCGGTTCTTTCAGAGCCTCTTTGGTCAGGAGACCACCGCCCGCCATGCCGGGTGGTTCTGTGTGGCCGCGGCCCTGGGGCTGTCGGCCGTGGGCATCTACGCGATCGACCTGAGCGAGCGATTCGACCCCACCCACCCGTCCGATGCCGGCTTGGACCTGTCGTTCCTGGCGGTCAAGCAGCTGATCTTCGCGTGCGCGGGGCTCATTGCCGCGATGGTCATCCTCCTGCCGGACCCCAAGCACATCCGCGCCGTGGCCTGGCCGGCGATGGGCGTCAGCGTGCTGCTGCTGGTCTTCCTGCTCATCCCGGCGGTGCCGTCGTGGCTGGTCTCGCCGCGCAACGGCGTGCGCGGTTGGATCAACCTGGGCCCGATCGACTTCCAGCCCGGCGAACTGGCGCGCATCGCCTTCGTGCTCGCGGCGGCGGAATGGCTGCGCCACTCTCGGCGACACCGCACGATGATCGGCCTCATCCCGCCCGCGGCGATTACCGCCGTCCCCGTCGGCCTGATCTTCCTCCAGCCGGACCTGGGGCTGGCGAGCCTGTTCGTGCCGGCGATCTTCGCGATGCTGGTGGCGGCCGGTGCGCGGCTCAAGCACCTGCTGCTGGTTGTGCTGGTGGCGATGGCCGCCGCGCCCGCGGCCTACCCCTTCCTCAAGCCCTACCAGAAGCAGCGGATCATCGGCCTGCTCGGGCAGATCCGCGGCGAGCAGTCCATGGCCGACGACATCAACTACCAGGCCCTCACCGCGCAGATGCTCGTCGGCGCCGGGGGCACCGCCGGATACGACGACGCCAAGGCCAGGGCCGTCATCCGCTACGCCCAGCTCCCCGAGCGCCACAACGACATGATCCTGGCGGTCATCATCGCCCGCTTCGGTCTCCCCGGCGGCCTCGTGCTCGTGGCGCTCTACCTGCTCTGGCTGACCGGCGCATTCCTCACCGCCGCCACCACCAAGGACCCCTTCGCGCGCCTGGTCTGCGTCGGGCTCTCCGCGTTCATCGCCACGCAGGTCATCATCAACCTCGGCATGGTCGTCGGCGTGCTGCCCATTGTCGGTCTCACGCTCCCGTTTGTGTCCTACGGCGGGTCCAGCATGCTCTCGGTCTGGATCATGACCGGGCTGATCTTCTCGTTCGCCATGCGCCGCCCGCCGAGGCTTGCCCGCCAGAGCTTCGAGTTCCGCGACTGAGCGCCTGCGGCTTCTCGTGCCCGCGCTCATCGCGCGCCGCCCGCTCCAGCCACGCGCCCGCCCCGGTCTACCCTGACCTCATGCCCAGACCTTCCCGCGGCCGCACGTCCGGAGCCTGTGGACGTTCGCACGCCGGGCGCCCGCCCAGAGCTGGGGGGGACTCCCGAGGCGGTACCGCAGGTGGCAAGGGTCGCGGCGCTCGTACGGCTCCTTCGTCCTCATCACCCCCCACGCCAGCGCCCCCCCCGGTGCTGGACCTGCACCCGCTCCCCGAGCCCCTGCCGTCGACACCCGAGTTTCTTGCCGCCACCACCGCGCTGGGCATCGACTTCGAACCCGGAGACCTGGAACGCCTGGGCCTCTACCTGGCGCTGCTGCTCCGCACAAACCAGACCCACAACCTCACCGCCATCACCGACCCGGCCACCGCCTGGATGCGGCACCTGTTCGACGCCCTCACGCTGCTGCCCCCGCTGGCCGAACTCGAGGACGGCTCGGAGGTGATCGACGTCGGCTCCGGGGGCGGCGTGCCGGGCGTCCCGCTGGCCATCGTGCGCCCGGGCCTCCGCTACACGCTGGTGGAGCCCACCGGCAAGAAGGCGGCGTTCCTCACCGGGGTCATCGCCGCGCTGGGCCTGACCAATGCCCGCGCCCTCAACGCCCGCGCCGAACGCCTCGGCCGGGACCGCCGCCTCCACCGCGAGCGCTACGCGGCCGGCATCGTCCGCGCCGTCGGTCCGCTCAGTGTCATCGCCGAACTGGTGTTGCCGCTGGTCTCGCCGGGGCGCTGGATGTTCGCCGTCAAGGGGCAGAAGGCCGACGAGGAACTGCACCAGGCGGCGCACGCCATCCGCACCCTCGGCGGACGCCACGAGTCCACCATCGACACGCCGACCGGGCGCATCATCGTCATCGCCAAGGTGCGCCCCACGCCGGGGCTCTACCCCCGCGCCGACGGCGAGCCCAAGCGACGACCGCTCGGCGTCAAGCCAGAGCACGGGCAAGGCCAGCGCCCCGGCGGTTCGCCCGAGGATGCCCAAAACACCTGATCAGGTGAAACGCCCGTGCCTCGCCGACGCGCGGCACGCCCGCCCCACGGTTCGGCGCGGGCGCTCCGTTCAGTCCACGATCCGCACCGTGCTCACGCCCGGCATCAGCAGGTCGTACACCACCTCCACGTCACCCGGCAGAAGGCGCACGCACCCCATCGACATCTGGCGACCGATGGAGTCCGGCTCGATCGTCCCGTGAATGCCATAGCCCAGGAACGGGCGGCTCCGCTCGTCCACGCCCTGCAGGCCGATCCAGCGCTCGCCGATCGGGTTCTTCGGGTCGTCGGCGGCGAAGCGCTCCCGCGTCCGCGGGTTCACCCATTCAGGGTTGATGAGCTTGCTGTTGGGGCGCACCACGAACAGCCCCACCGGTGTGCTGTTCCCGTCGCCCAGCCCCACGCGGAACGACCGGATGAACGTCCAGCCCTGCGCCTGCCCGTCGGGCCCCGGGTCGGGGATGGACGTCGCCCCCGGCGGCAACGGCGGGCCCGCCCACAGGTCCAGCCGGTACTCGCCCTTGTGAACCACCGCGTGCAGAGGCTGACGAACCACCTTCAACCGCTGCCCCACCTGGATCCGCCCCGGGTCGCTCAACCCGTTCACCCGCGCCAGGAAGCCCGGTTCGATCGGCCAAGACTCCCGCGACGGCAGCCGCACCAGCCGATCTCCTGAGCGGATCGTGTACGTGTCCGTCAGCGGATCGCCGGCGTACACCCGCGGCGAGAAGAACAACTGCTCGTTCAGCGCCCCGATCCGCGTGCGGATCGCCGCGCGGTCACCGGGGGACATCGTCGTGTCGTACAGCGCACGGTTCAGCGCGGTCCGCGCCTCCACCAGCCGCCCCGCCGCCACGAGCCGGTCGGCCTCGCTCATCACCCCGCCGCTGGATGGGCCGGGCAGAGTCATCGTGGGGTCCCCTGTCGTCGAGACCACCGGAGCCCCACCGGGTGGTGCAACGGGTGTTCCGCCGGGCACAGCGCCGGGCACAGCCGGTGTCGCCGAGGGTGGTGCGGGATCGGGGGCGGTCACGCCTGACGGTGAGACCTGCATCGCCGGTGCCGTGCTGGCGGCGATCTGCATACCGGGTGACTCCGGTGCGCTCGGGCGCTGCGTCACCGGGGCAGGTGCCGCACCCGGCGCGCGGGCCAGGTCTTCCGCGGCCGGGCTGGTCGCGTCGGTGCCGTTCATCCGCGCCCACACGACCACCAGCAGCACCACGCCCAGGCCGATCAGCCCCAGCAGCGCAAAGCGCCGGTGCGCGGGCTCGCGACGGCTCGATCCATCGAACACGCGGGCCGTGGCTGCGCGGGGGGTCTGGGATTGCAGGGTCATCGTGGGTCCTCGTGGCTCGTGTGTGAATCGTGCTGAGTGCTGACGCTCGCAGGCCCGGCCGGGGGCGCGCACGTCCCCCGTCCTTCCCCCGGCATCCTGCCGAACCATCGGCCAAAGCGCTCTGCCCGGCCCAAAATCCCCCCTTCCCCATCCCAGCCCGCCCCGAGATGCAACTGTACGTGACGCGTTGACCCAATGGACCAGCCAGGGCCCCAAAACACGCCGAAATCCCGGGCGATCGTCGGACTCCGTACCCGCTCCGTGCTCTTCCGCCCTCGCCGGGGGAGAGCACAGTGCTCAGGTCAGGGGGATCCTGCCTCGACGCCGGGAAACACGCCGTCGGGAGTCGCCAGCCTGTGCACGCGGACATCGTCCGGGCCGCAGGGGACCTCGGCGATCAGGTGCGCCCGCAGCGCCACACCGACCACGTCCGGCCGAGGGTCGGGGGCGCCCGCGCGACGGGCCTTCAGGTTGATCAGGAAGCGGTCGTAGAACCCTGCCCCGCGACCCAGCCGATGCCCGGCCCGATCGAAGGCCAGGCCGGGCACGATCACGGCGTCGAGTTCTCCCGGCTCCAATGCGGGAAGGTCCGGGCGCGGCTCGCGCAGGGCGTGACGCCCGATGGTCAGGTCGACCGCCTCATCGACGACCGGTACCGGGGCCATGGTGCCGTTCGTCCAGTCCACGCGCGGCAGGGCCACGCGGACCCCGCGCCGTCGCAGGTGGGCGCCCAGGGCCGAAAGGTCGGGCTCGCCGGGCAGCGCGGCGAACAGCAGCACCGTCGAGGCCGTGCTCAGGCGGGTGTCAGAGGCGAGGACGCCGGCGATCAGTCCCGACTCAACTATCACCTGATCAGGTGCGACCAAGGCGAGGCGCCGGCGCTGCTCGTCGCGCAGGCGGGCCTTGGCCTCGTGCAGGCCGGGAACCGCGGGATTGTGCGTGCCGTCGGCGTTCACGCGCCATCTCCGTTTCGATCGGCCGGTGGCCCCGGTGCTTCCGGCCGTGGCGCGGATCCGCGAAGGCGCGCACGCTCGGCGAGGACCGCCTCCAGGCGTTCACCCAGCGCCGCCTCGTGCCCGCGCGCCACAGGGCGGTAGTAGCGCCTCGACACGCCCAGGTAGTCCTGCGCCGTCACACCGCCGACCTCGCCGGCCGCCCCGGTGGTCGGCGCATCGTGGGCGTACTGGTAGTCCTCGCCGCGCACCGACCCCGCCGAGCGTTCCCCCGCCAGGCGCACGTTCCCGTCCTTGATCGGCGCGGGGACCGCCACGGTGCGCCCCTGGCGCACGTCGGCCATTGCCTCGTCGATCGCCAGGTAACTGGCGTTGCTCTTGGGCGCCAGGGCCAGGTACGTCGTGCACTGGGCCAGTGTGATGCGGGCCTCGGGCAGGCCGATCCGCTCGACCAGTTCCCAGCACGCCGCGGCCACCATGATGCCGCGCGGATCGGCGTTGCCGATGTCCTCGCTGGCCAGGATGGCCAGGCGCCGGGCGATGAAGCGCGGGTCCTCACCGGCGTCGAGCATGCGGGCCAGCCAGTAGACCGCCGCATCGGGGTCGCTGCCGCGCACGCTCTTGATGAACGCGCTGATGGTGTCGTAGTGCTCGTCGCCCGTGGCGTCGTAGGCCGCGGCCTTCTGCTGGATCGAGTCCTCGGCGTCGGCGCGGGTGATGCGGATCGGCCCCTGCCCCGGGCCCGCAACGTGCGCCCGGGCGCTGAGCACCGCGACCTCCAGCGCGCCGAGCGCCCGCCGCGCATCGCCGTCGCTCTTGACCGCCCACACCCGCAGCGCCTCGTCGCTCACGTCCAGGGCCAGGTCCCCGTAGCCTCGCGGCGACTCGCCGATCGCCCGGCGCAGCAGCGCCAGGATGTCGTCGATGTTCAACGGCTCCAGACGGCAGAGCGTCGAGCGCGACACCAGCGCGCTGTTCACCGAGAACAGCGGGTTCTCCGTCGTCGCCCCGATCAGCGTGATCACCCCGCGCTCAACGTCGGGCAGCAGCACGTCCTGCTGCGCACGGCTGAAGCGGTGGATCTCGTCAAGGAACAGCACGCTGCGCCGCCCGTCGCCCTCCAGCCGCGCCCGCGACTGCTCCAGGATCTCGCGGATGCGAGCCACGCCCACGTTCGACGCGTTCTCCGACTCCAGGTGACGCCCCGTCGCGTGCGCGATCACCCGCGCCAGCGTCGTCTTCCCTGTCCCGGGAGGGCCGTGCAGGATCAGCGAGGTGATCGTCCCGCCCTCGATCATCCGGCGGAGCAGTTTGCCCGGGCCGAGCAGGTGCTGCTGGCCGGCCACCTCTTCCAGCGTGCGCGGGCGCATCCGCACCGCCAGCGGCTCGGCCGCGCGGAGTCGATCCTCACGCCGTGCTGCCCAGAGGTCGGCCACGTCTCACAGTATCACCCAAACACACACCGGACGCAAGGAACAAGTCCTGCCGGACCACGCCTGGCGCGCCGTCACGTCTCATCAAAAACCCCCGCGCTCTCGCGATGGAGAGGCGGGGGCGGAGACTGTTCTGCACTTTTTGCGCACGAACGGACCGCGGTTCAGCGAGCCTTCAGCGAATCACGGATTTCCATCAGCAGCTTGTCGGTGCTGCTCGGCCCGGCCGGGGGCGGCGGGGCCTGCTCAGCCTCGAAACGCCGACGCGCCGTATTGAACGCCTTGACCACCAGGAAGATCACGAACGCCAAGATGACAAAGTTGATCACCACCGTGATGAAGTTGCCATACCCGAGCGTCACCTCCCCCTGCGTCACCACGCCCTCGGCGTTCTTGAGTTCCTCCCGCAGCACCCACTTCGCCTCGCTGTAGTCCACCTTGCCGGGCAGCGACACCACCGGCATGATCACGTCCTTGATCAGCGATTGCACAACGTTGCCGAACGCCGTGCCGATGATCAGCCCCACCGCCAGGTCGACCATGTTGCCCTTCAGTGCGAACTGACGGAACTCTCCGAAGAACCCCATACACGATCTCCTTGCTGCCTGCCGAGCCCGAGTGAGCGGCCTCAACCGCTGCACACCCAACGGGCAGGTTCCAGCAGCCTCTGCACTTGTCATTCTGTTTGCAACCGCTAACATTCGCCGCGCGTTCCCTGTTCACTGCCCGAAGGGGCGCACATCGGCTCTCCACACCGGACTTCCCCTGAGTACGTGCCCCTTGGTGAGTGCTCCGTTTCTGCGGTTGATCAACCGGCTCACAGCACACAACGGCAAGGGTGGGGAGCGGGTGGTGGGAGTGCGCGACCGCGGCCACATGCCGGGTCATCGTCCCGCTTCTCTCGAACATGACCACGCCGGCCGTCATCCTGCTGGGACTGCTGCTCTGGCTCCTGCTGGCGGTCGTGGCGAACATGGCGGTGAAGAACCCGCGCGGCGACGTGCCGACAGGGCTGGCCTGGGTCGCCGGGCGTGTGTACGTGAGGCTGGTTCACCTGCTGCGCGTGCGCGGTCGGGAGAACGTGCCCCCGGGGCCGGAGGTGGACGGGCGCCCGATCATCGTGGTGGCCAACCACACCGCGGGGGTGGACGCGGTGCTGATCCAGATGGCGCTGCCGTTCTTTGTGCGGTGGATGATGGCCGACGACATGCGGACCCCGCGCACCGACCCGCTCTTCGAGTGGCTCGAGGTCATCATGGTCAACCGCACGGGGCGTGCGGACCTGCCCGCGGTGCGGGCGGCGCTCTCGACGCTCCGTAAGCGCCGAGCGGTCCTGGGCCTGTTCCCCGAGGGACGCCTGCACCGACGCCGGGGCGAACTGCTGCCGTTCCAGCCCGGCGTAGGTGTGCTGGTCGCCCGATCCGAGGCGCTGGTGCTGCCGATCATCGTTCGCGGCACACCGCACTGCGAGGGCTCGTGGACCTCGCTGGCCATCCCCAGCGCCAGCCGCCTGACGATCATGCCACTGATCGATTACCGCGGCTCGGGCCTGGCGCCCGAGCAGATTGCTGCCGACCTGCACGCGCGGTACCGGCAGTGGCTGGACGAGGGGCGGTAGGCCCGCGAGATCCGCGCAGGGTCACTGCCCGCCGGTGTCCCCCTCGCTCTGCACGCGCCGCTCCAGCGCTTCGAGCCGCTGGCGGTGGATCGCGCGGTCAGGCTCCAGGTCGATGAGGAACTCGATGTGGCGTCGCGCGACGGGGTAGTCCCGCCGCTGCACCGCCACCGCCGCCGCCAGCTCGCGGTTGGACGCGCTGTACGGCGCCAGGCGCGTGGCCCGCTCGGCCTTGTCGCGGGCCTCGTCCAGGCGACCGAGGCGAGCGGCGATGGTCGCCAGCTGAGCCGCGTATGTCGGCGACTTCTCCTCGCGCGCATCCAGGTACTCCAGGTGCGGCACCGCCCGCTCCGGGTCGTCGCCCGCCAGCGCCAGGCGGGCCAGGTGCCGGTGGGGCATCGGGTCTACCGGTCTGGCCTTGGCGTACCGCTCCAGCAGCGGGCGCAGGGCCTCGGTGGGCGTGCCCTGGGTCTCGGCCAGCGCCGAGCGCACCGCCAGTTCCAGCACCTCGGGGTGGTCGGGGTATTGCTCGAGCCACGTGCGGACCTGCTCGGGCGTGGGCTCGCGGCGCTGGTCCACGCCCTCGCCGCGGAGGTCCGCCAGGCGCGGCTGGCCCTCGGGCGGCCACATGCCCCAGGCGACCAGTTCGCGTCGGGCGAAGGCGGTGAAGGCTTCAAGGAAGCCGGCGCGGTCGAGCCCGAGGACCTCGCGGAAGGCCTGCTCCTCGCGGATGCCCCGGGCGTAGAGGTCCATCAGGCGGATCGGCGCGTCGGGCCCGAACCGCTCGTGGATGAACTGGAGCATCCAGTGCCCCTGGGCATAGGCCTGGGCGCGGTCGGTGGGGCGCTCGGGGCGCGCGAAGGCCAGGTTGATCCGCACCAGGTCGAACAGGTCGTCGCGCTCCACCGCGCGCGTGAGCAGCTGCACCGTCGAGTAGTCGCGCGGCGCCAGTTCCAGCAGCACCGCCTGCGCCTCGGTGAACCAGTGCGGGATGCGGTTGCCCGTGCGCGAGAGTCCGACGGTGTGCGTGTACTCGTGGCGGACCACGCGCTCCCAGTCGTACGTGCCGGTGTGGCCCGGGCCCTCGCGCGGGGTCTCCATCGCGATGATCGGCCCAGTCGACGCCGCGATGGTGTGGATCCGCGGCAGACCCGCGATCCGCACCGCGAAGCGCGCGTGGTCGGGCATCAGGTCGATGATCGTGCGCCGCCCCGGCACGTGACGCAGCCCGCCCGGTCCGTCGCCGCAGACCACCGCGTGCATCCGCTCCAGCACCGGCAGCATCTCCCGCGCCAGGCGCGAGTCCAGCCCCGGACGGCTGCGAACCACGAAGTGCTCGCTCTCGTGTCGCACGAACGTTGCCAGGTCGCGCAGCAGGCGCAGTGAGTTCTCCGCGCGCACGTTGAACGGGTCCAGCGCGGTCGCGCGCTGCAGGGCCTGCTCGGCCAGGTCGTCACGCCCGGCCTGCATCTCCAGCAGCCCCAGCTCGGTCCACGCCTGGGCCGAGCCGGGCGAGCGTTCCGCCGCGCGGCGCAGCACCTCCGCGCCAAACTCGTACTGGCGCGCGTCCGACAGCGCCCGCCCCACCGCCAGCAGCGCTTCGCTCGGAGCGCCGACCGGCTCGTCCGCGCGAGCCCCGCGCCGCGCCTCCTGGTCGAAGGCTTCCAGCAGGCGCTCGGTGGCCGCGAAGTCGTACCGCACCGCCTCCACAGCCGCGCGCCAGGCACGCAGGTCCGGACGCTGCGGGGAGCGCTCCAGCGCCGGGCGCAGAGCCTCCTCGGCCAGATCGGGGTCGTTCTGGCGGAGCATCGCCCGCGCACGGATCACCGCCCCCAGCGGTGAGACCCCCTCGTTCCCACCCTCCGGTCCGCCGGGCATGACGCTCAGCGCATCGAGCCGGGCGGCGATCCGCTCCGCGCCGCCGATGTCCAGCGCCGCCACCGCCATTGTCCCCATCAGCCGCCAGGCCTCCGCCGACGACGGGTTGAGCATCAGCGCTTCGCGGACCGCCTCCTGCGCCTGAGCGAAGTTGTCCTTGTCCAGCAGCAGTTCACCCTCCGCCACCGCCACGCTCCACAGCAGCGGATCCCGGCGCCGGGCCTCGCCCAGCAGCGCCATCAGCGCCTGGAAGTCGCCGGCGCGATCGTCCGGTGGGACTTGGGCGTCGGCATCCCGCACATCCCCCCCCGGTCGCTTGTGACGCAGGTGCACCGCGGCGGCCCGCACGCACTCCACCAGGTCCTCGGCACGGAGCGCATCACGCCGTGCCTGCAGCAGGGCCACCGCCTCCAGCCCGGCCCGTTCCGCCTCGTCGTACCGCCCGAGCATCTCCAGCGCCTGCGCCCTTTGGCGCATCGCGACGGGCGACGCCTCGCCCCGGTCTTCCTCCAGCTGCGCCAGCGCCCCGCGCGCCTCGCCCCGCTGCAGCAGCCCCTCGATGCGCACCCACCCGGGCGCGTCGGCATCGGCCAGCGACGGGTCGTCGTACGCGCCGACGATCAGCGCGTACCGCGCCCGGCGCGACACCGTGTCCAGGTCCTCCGCGACGGCGCGCCCGTGCCGCAGCCGCAGCTCGCGGCGCTCCGCGTCCTTCAGAAAGGGCTGCTCCAGCAGACGATCCACTGCCGGCGACGTGGGGATGCGCATCGGGTCCACGCGCTGCCCAAGCGCCGCGGGCACGCCCGCGAGCACCGCCACGCCCAGCCCCGCCACCGCGAGCACCGCCCTCAGGAGAGGGCCCGCGCGTCGCGCCGACATGAGCGTGAGTCCGCAACCGTGCGGCCGAGGTCCGATTCGGTTCACTCTGCGCATGCCTGCCCTCGCCATCAACCCCCCTTTCGCCCTGGACCCCGCCCGCGCCCCGTCGGCTCGTTGAATCCTCGACCGGACGTTACGGCGTCTTGAGCGCGTCATTGCCCTCCCGGCCCGGAGACCCCGCCGGCAGCGCCCGCGGCCCGCGGAACTCCTCGGTACGCCCCGACCAGCCCTCACCCTCGGGCGGCAGGGTCGAGAACCGCCCCGGCGCGATCGGCTCGTTGACGCGGTGGTCGATCAGCAGGATCTCGTCGCGGGTGGCGTCGGCGTTGGCGGTCTGCGCGAAGACCGGCAGCAGGTCGGTGCGCCGGTACCAGAGGCGCAGGTCGCGGTAGTCGCGGGCCATCTCCGTGCCGTCACGCGGCACCAGGCGCAGTTGCCAGCAGTCGGCGAGCAACTCGCGCAGGCGACGGAAGCGCTCGCCCTCCGGCACCCCATCCAGCGACGGAACGATCGAGACGTGGAACCGTTCGCGCATGTCCGCGGCCTTCTGCCCGATGGGCATGGGCAGCGGCCCCTCGCCGATCCGCAGCGGGTCGGCGCCCGATCCCTCCGCCACCACGCGCCGCCGCACGAACTGCCTCGTGGTCTCGTCCAGTTCCAGCAGCCAGGTGCCGTCGAAGAGGTACGACTGCGAGCGCTCGCGCACCACCCCGTCAACGATCTCACGCGAGAAGTGCACCGCGAACGCGCGCGCCGGGCGCGTCTCGACGCCGGACGCTCCCCCGGTGACCGGGCGCTGCTCGAACTCCAGGTCGCCGCGCCAGATGTGCGTACCCCCGCCCTCGGCCTCCGCGAAGGTCCGCACGCGCTGCACCCGGGCCTGCAACGTCCGCAGGCCGCGGTCGGCCGACTCCAGGCGCGACAGCAGTTCGTCGGTCGTCATCCCGTCGATGACCACGCCTGTGCTGGCCGGTGCCCCGGGTGTCGCCGGCACGGGCGCTTCACCCGGACGTGCCCGCTCCTCGACCGGGACAGGCGCCAGCGCCGGCCGTGCTTCCGTTCCCGTGGCCTGCATCGAGTGGTTCAGGTCCGCCAGCCGTGCCGTCAGCACTCCGGCGATCACGCCCGCACCGGCCGCCACCCACACACCCATGTTCATAAATGGCCACAGCATGACGCACCGGTCCTTCCGCGTTCCCGCTCCCCCGCCCGCTCCCCCGCCTGTTTCCCCGCTTGTTCCCGCTGAGACTACGCCCCCGGACCCGGGTTCGATGCACCGGGCGCGCCGGGATCATCGGGGTTCGTCCGGCTGGGGGCTTCGCCGCGCCGGGCCGCGAGGTAGTCCGCCAGGAGCGCCGCCGCGGCCAGCGCATCGCGACGGTCCTTCTTCTGGGCGCGGGTCATGCCGGTTCGCGCCATCCGCCAATCCGCCTCGGCGGTGGTGAGGCGCTCGTCCTGGAAGTGCACCGGCAAGCCCGTGCGCCGGGCGAGTTGATCGGCGAACTGCCGCACGCCGCGCGCCCGCGGGCCTTCGGTGCCGTCCATATTCAGCGGCAGCCCCACCACCAGCCCCGCCGGCGCGTGCTCCTTTACACGCTCCGCCAACGCCGCCAGCAATGCCGCCCCACCGCCGGCTCGGATTTCCAGCGTCACCACCTCCAGCGGCAGGGCCATCCCGGTCGTCAGATCACCCACGGCCAGACCGGTCCGTCGGTCGCCAAGATCAATCGCCAGATACTTCATCGTGGTGTACGCGCCGTCGAGAATCGCAAGGGCCTGCGGGCTGGTCACTCCGGCGTGGTCGGCAGTGGGGCGATCTCGCGCCCGGCCAGCTCCTGCAGACGCTCCACGACCGCACGCACCAGGCGACTCTCGCGGTCAGGGTCACCGCGACGCCCGAGGCGGGCCTGCACGCCGATCAGCGCGCTGCCGTCCCGGGCATCCGCCGAGCCGGCCTCCAGCGTGACGACCATCACGCCGCGCTCTCCAAGGATGGTCTTCAGTTCGAAGGTCCAGCGCGTCTCCTGGCGCATGGCGGTGACGACCGCAACCTCCCCGGCGGCCGTCGAGGCCATGACCGCCGCCTCCACGTCGTCCCAGTCCGCACGCACGCTCCGAGTCGAGTGATCGGGCTCAAGACTGAGCCCCAGCCGCGGCATCTCACACCCCGAACCAAACGTCACCTGGACAGCCAGCATCAAAGCAAGCAAGAAGCGAGCACACCCCGCGGGGCGAAAAATACCGATCATAATCCGTACAAACCATGCGTCGGACTGGTGCGGGCACGGGATTCTGCCGATCTTCGACGGCATGGGGCCTGTTCCGAGCATGCCACCGCTTCCAGCGCAGCAAGGCCACGGCGTCCGAGCGCCGGTCGGGGCGGCATGGCTCTCCGATCACCATATCATCGTCCGTTGAACTTGGGGGCGGCCAACCGTGGGCGATAACGGATTGGCACATCCGCGCCGTCGGGGCCATCTGCCAGATCGGTATGAGAGGCTGTCGTGAGGGTTGGGGGGGGGGGGGGCAGGAGAACGCGAGCCCGTGGACGTCATGGTCAAAGTTCCGCATGGTGCCCACCGGTTGGCGGTGTTCGGGTCCGCAGATCGGAACCTGAAGATGCTCCGGGAAGCCCTGGGCGTCCGGTTGTCGCCGCGCGATGGTCACCTGCGGATCTCCGGCGAGAGTGCCCAGATCGCCGCGGCACGGCGGGTGATCGAGCGGCTGTCGGCCGCGGCGGCGGAGGCCAACGCCGACGACTACCCGTTCGCTTCACGCCAATCAGTGCTGAACCTGATCGGCGAGGCCGTCGGCGAGGTCTCGCAGGAGGGGCCCGGGGCGGAGGGTTCGGGCGAAGAGGGCGCACCGGCGGTGCTCTGGACCGACCGGCTGAATGTCTACGCCTCCGGGCGTGCGGTGCAGGCGCGGACCCCGAACCAGCAGCGGTACCTGGAGGCCATCCGCGATCACGACGTGGTCTTCGGCGTCGGCCCCGCGGGGACGGGCAAGACCTACCTGGCGGTGGCGGCGGCGGTGCACCTGCTCAAGGCCGGGCTGGTCCGCAGGGTCATCCTGGCTCGCCCGGCGGTGGAGGCCGGTGAACGCCTGGGGTTCCTGCCGGGTGACCTGCAGGCCAAGGTGAACCCGTACCTGCGCCCGCTGTTCGATGCGCTCCACGAGATGATGGAGTACTCGACGCTCAAGCGGTTCATGCTCAGCGACGTGGTGGAAGTGGTCCCGCTGGCGTACATGCGCGGGCGAACGCTGAACCGCTCGGTGATCATCCTCGACGAGGCGCAGAACACCACCCGCGGCCAGATGAAAATGTTCCTCACCCGCATGGGCCAGGGGAGCAAGATCATCGTCACCGGCGACACCACGCAGATCGACCTGCCCGACCCGTCGCAGAGCGGCCTGGTCGATGCCGCACGCATCCTGCGCCGTGTCCGCGGCATCGGGATGGTGACCTTCGGCGAGGCGGACATCGTCCGCCACGAGATGGTGCAGCGGATCGTCGAGGCCTATGCACGCCACGAGCCGCCCGTCTACGCGGAGCACCCGGCGCCGCCCACGCACAACGGCGCATGACCCTCCGGACCGATCCGAATTCCACGATCCATGGCCAACACCCCACCCAGCCCGACACCGCCGACCCCCGCGGGTGATCGGTCCGGGCCCGGCGCGCACGGCCTGCCCGCTGTGCCGGACGCGGCGGAACGAGCAGCGATGGTGCGCGCCCGCCCGGCCCCGCGCGGGCGTGCGGCGGTGGTGACCTGGCTCATCCGCCAGGTGGTGGACGCCCCACAGCGGGTGGTGGGCGGGCTGGTGGTGCTGGCGATGGCGATGGTGCTGGGTGGGCTTCTGTGGTGGATGGCGCGCGAGCCGATGGTTGCGACAGGGCTGGTGATGCAGTCGCCGCGCCTGGTGCGGGCGGACTTTGCACTGGTGGACCAGAGTGCCACCGAGGCGGCGCAGCGCAACGCCGCGCTGCAGGCCCCGCGTGTCTATGCCCTGCAGGCCGACGTGATCGAGGGGCTGCGGATCTCGCTGGAGAACCTCCCGCGCGTCGCGGCCGAGGCCGGCGAGCTGGACAAGCTCAGCCCCGAGTGGCGCCGGTCGTTCGCGCTGGACGAGCGCGGGTTCGAACTGGTACGCCGGATCACGGCCGATCAGGGCGAGTCGCGTGCCTGGAGCCGCTCGGTGGCCGCGCTGGACCGCGTGCTCAAGCGCACACCGATCGTTGACCTGGCAACCTTCCAGGCGGAGGTGCGATCGCGCAACGAGCGGATGGAACTGCTGCTGGAGGCGCCGGCCAACCCCGCGCTGGACGCCGGCGCGGCCGCGTCCGGCCCGGCGCTCTACCTACCGGGGGATGAGCGTGCCACGCCGTTCACCGGCGGAGCGATGGGCGGGCGGGCCGGCGGCGTACTGATCCGCACCGGGGACATGATCAACCTCGAAGGGCCGCAACTGGCCGACAACCTGCTCACGCTGGCCGCGCGCGCCGGGTTTACCGGTGAGGCGCTGCTGCTGGTGCAGAAGCGACTCTTCACCGACCGGCGCCCGACGTTCCGCCTCGACGAGGCCGCCACCTCCGAGCGTCAGCGAGAGGCCAAAGCCCTGGTCCGACCGGTGCTGCGCCCGTACAAGGTCGGCGATGTGCTGGCTCTGCGCGGGCAGGTGCTCAGCGGCGAGCAGGTGGATCTCATCCGCGCCGAGCAGCAGGCCTTCGACCAGAGCACCGCCGGGCAGGCTCGCCGGTGGCTGTCCGAACTGGGAGCGCTGGGCCTGGCGGTGATCGCCGGGCTGGGCCTGGTGGCCTACGGCGCGACCTACTGCCCGCGGATGGTGCGCTCGCCCTCGCGCCTGGCGGCGACCGCGGGCCTGTTCGCTCTGGCGGCGTTGCTGGGGGCGTGGTTCGGGGCCGCTGAGCCGCGCTTCATGGTCACCGCCAGCGTCGTGCCCACGGTGCTGGTCGCCCTGGTGATCGGCATCGCCTTCGATCGGCGCACCGCCCTGGCGGTCGGCTGGCTCATGGCCCTGTTCATGGGCATCGCGCTGCGCCAGGAACCGGTGCTGGTGGCGGTCAGCATGGCCGGAGTGGGGGGGGCGGCTTGGCACCTGCGCGAACTGCGCTCGCGCGCGGTCCTCCTGCGAGCGGCGTTCTGGGCCGGGGGGCTGGTCGTCGTCGCCTCGATCGTGGCTGCCCTCATGCGCCGCCCCCTGGTCGACCCGATCACCGGCGGGCTCATCGAGGCCTCGGTGCGGCAGATCCTGGCCGACACGCTCGTGGCCGGGGCCGGGGTCGCGCTGCTCGGATTCCTGCTGCTGGGGATGCTGCCGATCATCGAGCGGGTCTTCAGCGTCACCACCACCATGACGCTCCTGGACCTGCGCGACCCGCGACACCCGCTGCTCCGCCAGTTGCAGCAGCGCGCCCCCGGCACGTACAACCACTCCATCAACGTGGCCAACCTCGCCGAGGCCGCTGCCGAAGCCATCGGCGCCGACGGGCTGCTGGCCTACGCCGGCGCGCTCTACCACGACGTCGGCAAGATGACCAAGCCTGACTTCTTCGTCGAGAACCAGGCGCCGGGCTTCAACCGCCACGAACGCCTGCCCCCGGCGGTCAGCCTCATGGTCATCATCGGGCACGTCCGCGACGGCCTCGAACTGGCCCGCGAACACCGCCTCCCCCCAGCGCTCCTGCATTTCATCGAGAGCCACCACGGCACCACCCTGGTGGAGTACTTCTATCACCGGGCCAGACGACAAGCCGAGCAGGCACGCCGTTCCGGCACGCAGGTCGACGTTGAGACCCCCGACGAACTGGAGTACCGCTACCCCGGCCCCCGCCCGCGGACGCGCGAGGCCGCCCTGCTCATGATCTGCGATGCGGCCGAGAGCGCCACGCGCACGCTCCCCGAGCCGTCCCCGGCGCGCATCGAGGCCCTCGTCCGGGCGATCGCGCACAAGCGGCTCATCGACGGGCAGTTCGACCAGTGCGAACTGACCCTCCGCGACCTGAACACCGCCGCCGACACCATCGCGCGGTCCCTGGCCTCGATCCACCATGCGCGCATCGCCTACCCCGAGGGCGCCGACCCGCGCATGCGCACCGCCCTCCTGCCGCCCCACACGCCCACGCAGGCCATGCTCACCGCGTCCCAGCCCGCTCCCCCCAGCACCCCGCCGACCTCCACGCCGATCCCCGCGCACGAGGCGAACGCCTCGGAGGCGGGCGGCGCGGTCACCCAGCCCCTCACGGGGCCCGCGGTCGAGATCCCCGGCGAAACCTCGCGGCGTGGCAGTTGAAGCAGCCTCTGGGCCCGGACTGCCCCGCAGCTTGAGCCCGTGGCCTGGGCCCGAGACCTGAGCCCGGAGTGTATGGTCCGCCGACTCTATCTCTGTCTTTTTTTATCATTTTTCAACAGTTGAAATCTTGACACGAGCCACCCCATGGCGCACCCTGTCTCTGTGAACGCACCCCGAGCCGCCACCCTGCTGATCACCACGCCCGCCCAGTGGGCCGCGGTGGCCTCGCCGGTGCGACTGGAGATCCTGGAGTTCATGCGGGCCATCGGGCCCGCCTCGGTGGCGGAGCTGGCGCGCAGCACCGACCGTCCTGCCGACGGGCTCTACCACCACCTGCGCACGCTCCTGCGGGCGGGGATTCTGCGGCAGGTCGGCATGCAGCGGTCCCTCCGTCAGAGCGAAGCGGTGTACGACCTGGTCGCGGAGCAGATGCTCTTCGACTTCGACGCGCTCACGGGGCGCAACATGGACCGCTACCGCAAGGTGGCCCGCACCGTGCTGCGCATGACCGAGCGGCTCGTGGGTTCGGCGCTGGACCGGGCGGGTCTGCGCCTCGACGGGCCTTCCAAGGATCTCTGGTGCCGCATCGAGGCCGGGTGGGTCTCTCCGGGCGATCTGGTCCAACTCAACCATCACCTCAACGCCGCCAACGAGATTCTCGAGCGCGGGCGGACTTCGCGCAACGGGCGGCTCGTCTACTGGACGTGCGTGCTCGTGCCGGCCGTCCGCCGTCGGAGCGCCGATTGGCGACAGCATCGGTCCACCCCGGATCAGGGCCGAAGCACACTCCCGACGGCCCTTCGGGTCGACACCTCCCGCCCGCGTGCTCCCCGGCGTGCGCCGGGTTCGGTGCCGGGGGATTCCGGCTCGGTGCGATAGGATCAGTATGCAGCATCGGCTCCAGCGGAGACTTCGTCCGGCGGGTCAACCACGGCCATGGCGTGTCAAGAGCGGGCCGTCGAAGGTTGGGTGATTGGGTGCGTGCGGTGCGGGGCGTGGAGGGGGGGCCGGAGGAACAGCCATGGTGTGTGTCAACGCGACGGGCGTGCGGAGGATCAACCGGCAACCAGCGTGGCTGAACCGCTTGGCGCGGGCCGGGGTGAGCGTGGGTGTGCTCGTGGTTCTGGTGCTCATCCTGGGTCTGTCGCCGTCCGGGTGTGCTTCGCAGCGCGAACTGGGCGTCGAGCCCTCGCCCGATGACCGCCCGCTGACCGAGGCGCAGCGCGAGCGTCACATCGAGTCCTTCGATCTCGTGTGGACCACGATCCGCGACCGCCACTGGGACCCGGCGATGGGCGGGGTGGACTGGGAATCCGCCCGCGCGGATCTGCGCCCGCGGGTCGAGGCCGCGGCCACGACCCGCGAAGCGCGCACCGCGATGCAGGAGCTCATCGCGCGGGTGGGCAAGTCGCACTTCGGCATCATCCCCGCCGACGCGTACGAAACAATCGCCGACGGGCAGGAGTCGCTCACCACCCGTGAGGGTCGGACGGGCTTGCAGGTGCGCGTGGTGGGCGACGAGGCGGTGGTGGTCGGGGTGCGCCCGGGCTCACCGGCCGAGCAGGCGGGCATCGCCCCGGGGACGGTGATCCGGAAGGTCGGCGAGCGGTCGTTCAGCGAGCGCATCGAGCGCGTCCGCGCCCGCATCGACGATGAGGACCGCGCACGCCTGCTCCTGTCGATGGGGGCCGAGTCGAGCCTCTCGGGCAACGTCGGCCAGACCCTGCGCCTCTCGGTCGACACCGGCGGCGCCGAGCGCACGCTCGAACTCCCCTTCGCCGCGCCCGACGGACGCGAGGTCACCCTCCTGCCCAACCTGCCCCCGATGCACCTGAACTACGAGACCCGGCGTCTGCCCAGCGGCGTGGGGTACATCGCCTTCAGCGTCTTCGCCGACCCGGCGTGGCTCATGCCCCGCTTCGGCGAGGCGGTCAGGTCCTACCGCGATGCGCCGGGCATCATCATCGACCTGCGCGGAAATCCTGGCGGCCTGGGCGCGATGGCGATGGGCATGGGCGGGTGGTTCGTCGACCAGCCCAGCCAGCAGCTGGGCACCATGTTCACCCGCGACGGCCGCCTCAACTTCGCCCTCAACCCGCGCCCGGGCAACTTCCGCGGCCCCCTGGCCATCCTCATCGACGAGATGTCCGCCTCGACCAGCGAGATCTTCGCCGGCGGCCTCAAGGACCTCGGGCGAGCACGCGTCTTCGGCGTCCGTTCCGCCGGCGCGGCCCTGCCCTCCACCGTGATCCGGCTGCCCAACGGCGACGGCCTCCAGTTCGCCTTCGCCAACTACGTCAGCGTCGGCGGCAAGGAACTGGAGGGTCACGGCGTCACGCCCGACGAGGAGGTGCAGATCTCCGCCGAGAGCCTGCGCTCCGGGGTCGACCCCGTCCTGGCCGCGGCCGAGCGCTGGATCCTCGGCCTCTCCTCGCCCGACTCCGGAGCGTCCTCGGGGGACCGCCCCGACCGGGGCGCAGGGCGTGAGTGATGCCCCGCCCGTGTCCACCCGCCACGTCCACACCCCGGCGTGCATCCACGGCATGACGAATCGACACACGCGGCCCGTCCGAATGCACGCGACAGCCACAGTCAACCCGGAATCCGAATCGTCCCAGGACCCCTCATTCACAGGAGCACGCAATGAACGACCTCCGCACCACTATTCTGTCCCGCCCGTGGGGCCGATGGTTCACCGCCGGCGCCGCGGCACTGGCCCTGGCCGCCGGCCTGACGCCCCATGCCGCCCGAGCGGCCGATGACCCCAAGAAGCCCCAGCCCGCTCCGCAGCAGGAGAAGGTGCCCCAGGAGAACCTGCCGGACGCCAAGTCGATCATCGAGCGCTCGATCCGGGCCACCGGCGGACGCGAGGCGATGGAGAAGATCACCTCACGCTCCTCGCGCGGCAAGATCGAGGCGCCGTCCATGGGGCTCTCGCTCAACGTCGAGATTCTCCAGCGCGCCGACCGCTTCCGCATGACCGTCAACAACCCCCAGGTGGGTAGCACCCAGATGGGCTACGACGGCACCTGGACGTGGGAGTACTCCGACATCACCGGCGCGAGATTGCTCGAAGGTTCCGAGCGCGCCAACATGTTCCGCTCCGCCCTGCTTAACTCCGAACTGCGCATGGCGGATTTCTACTCCAAGATGCGCACCGTTGGGTCCGCCTCCATCGACGGACGCGACACCTGGAAACTCGAGCTGGTGACCAAGGACGGGTCCGTCGAGACCCGCTATTACGACCAGGAGTCGGGCCTGCTGGTCAGGGTCGACGCCAAGGCCGAGTCGCCCATGGGCGTGATGGAGACCCAGACCACCCTCGCCTCGTGGAAGGAAATGGACGGGATCAAGTTCCCCGCGCTCAGCGTCACGCGCCTGATGGGCATGGAACTGCGCTCGACCACCGACGAGGTGAAGCACAACGTCGAGTTCCCCGAAGGGACCTTCGCCATGCCCGACGAGGTGCGCGAACTGGTCGAGGCCCGCAAGAAGAAGGACGCCGAGAAGGACGCCGGCGACAAGCCCGCCGACAAGCCCCGCGACAACGCCCCGAAGCCCGACAAGCCCATGTGACACTCGGTGCTGCCCCGGGGCCGCATTCCCCCCCCCCCCGCCAGCACAGCACTGTGGACCATGGTCCGAACATGCGGCGCCGCCCGATCGGGTCTCCGGTCGGGCGGCGTGCGTTTCACCCCGGCGAGCCGGTCGGGAGCACCTCGGCGTCCAGACCCATCGGGGGGCCGTCCGACGCATGCGCGGGAAGTCTGGGAGCAGCGGGCGCTGACCAGCGACGGAGCATCGAGATCGCCGACCGCTTGGCCAGGTCGAACACCCAGGGCCGTGTCAGCCATCCGCGCAGAAGGGCCCCGGTCAGTTCCAGCCAGGTGTGCAGCCCTTCGACCGGCGCTGTGCGCCCGGCGGCGATCGCGCTGAGCAGCCCGTGCGTGGTCAAGTGCTCAGCCTCGATCAGACAGTGTGCGCGCCCGACGGCCCGCGCGGTGTGCGCGTCGGACCCGGCCACACGCGGCAGCCCGCGTTCACGGGCATACGCGGCCGCCGCCCGGTTGCTCGCCCGGTCGAGGGTCTTGCTGTTGCAGGTTTCGACCGCGTCGAGCGGCAGCCGGTCGCAGACCGCTCGCCCCAGGCCGTGGCGGCAGCGGTCGAACGCGTGCGGCGCGACCACCAGCGCCCCCAGCGCGTGCGCCCGCGCCACCACCTCCGCAGCACGCACCCCGGGCTCGACCTCGAACGTCGCGCCGATCACCAGCAGGTGCCCCTCGGCGCACGAGACCTCGACCCCGGGCATCACCAGCAGCCCGTCCACCGGGACGCCGCCGGGATCGGCCAGGCCCAGGGACACCAGCCGCCGATATCCCTCGTCGCGGTCATGGTCGGTGATGCAGACCGCGTCGAGCCCGGCGCGTCGAGCCGCGTCGACCACGCGTTCCGGAGGATCAATCCCGTCCGGGCTTACGCGGGTGTGCACGTGGAGGTCTGCGGAGTAGTGCCTCACCCTTGAAGCATCGACCGGCGCGGCGCCGAGTCATCTCCGGCCGGCACGGAATGTACGAGGATTCGTCGGGGCTTGACGCGACGCTTACAGGGTCTTCACATCGGCCCGATTCCGGGCGGCTTATGGCGTGGAGTCGGCCCGAGGGTCAGCCCGTCCGTTCAGGCGCGCACGGCGGACGGCCGCGGAAGGCTTGACCTCGGTGATGGCCGGCACGTCAGACTCCAGCCGCTCGCGCATCAGCCGTCCCACCTTGAAGCAGACCGCTCGCTTGGCGGGGATGGCCACGCTCGCCAGCGTGCGGGGGTTCCGCGCCACGCGCGCCTGCCGCGCCTTGACCTTGAACACGCCGAAGTCCCGCAGTTCCAAGCGGCACCCCTCCGACAAGCGCTCCACGATCGTGTCCAGCGCGCACTGCAGCACGCGACGCACCTGCGGTCGCGGCGCACCGGTCTGCTCGGCGATCTGGTCGATCAACTGCTTCTTGGTCACGGTCGGCATACCGCACTCCCTGCGGGCTTACGGCCCGCTCGGCCGCTTGCCGCGGCCCGCTCTGCACGAGTGCCGGCCCACCTTGGCTGACCCCGTCCGCCGCCCTGCGGACTTGCCGACCCGGGCCGCGATCCGCGCCGGCCCGCTCGACGCCACGAGGCCCTCACCGAGCGGTGACGGCCAGTTGCCAGTATCCGTCACACGCCCGGATCTGTCAACGATTTCGCGCGTGAAGTTGGGTGATTCTCGGGTCGTCCGCGCCGCGTTCAAACCCCTGATTCAGAACCCGATTCAGAATCGGATCGACACCCCCGCGAACAACCCGGCCAGGCTCCCGTCGAACTTGAACTTCGTCGCCCCGCGCCCGCTCGACGCGTTGAGAAAGACGTTGCGGTACCCCACGTGCACCCCCAGCCAGGGCCAGGGGTGATACCCGAACGAGGCCGCCACCTCAAGGCTCGAGCCGGTTCCCAGTCCGGCGTTGACGTCCACCTCCACGCTGAACACGCGCGCCAACTGCAACTGCGCACGACCCCCGACGATCGCGTCGATGAAGTCCTCCGACCGGTCACCGGTGCCCGTGTTGCGCAGCACTCGGCTGTTGATCTCGTAGTACCGCGCACCGCCCACCGCGAACAGCCGCAGCACGTTCGAGGCCGCGTCGGGCTGCCCGGGGTCGGCCCCCTGGTCGAAGATGACCGTGTACACACGGTACCCGCCGAGGATCTGCGCAATGGTGGTTTCCATCCGCGCGGTGATCTGCCCCGGAGGCGGGGGGACACCCTGCGGCTCGAACAACGCCACCGGCGGCAGGCCCGCCGGCTCGGAACTCGACCCCCGGACCGACACATTCGCCGCCGCCAGCGAGAAGATCACCGGCCCGCCCTGGACCTCGAACGTGGCGTACGGCGCCACGCGCGACTTGTCGGCGCCGAGGTCCGACAGTTCGGTCCCGTCGACGATCGGCGTCCCGGTCAGGCTCGGCATCGTCAGTTTCCCGCCGTGCGCCACGTACCACAGGCGCGGGTGCAGTCGCACGGTCCAGCGGTCTTCGGGCCAGATCGGCAGCGATTCGCCCGGGCCGATGACCGTCGGCTGCTCGGCCTGCGGCGTCGCGGAGGGCGCCGCGTCCGCGGCTGGATCCGGTTCGCCGGGCGATGGTTGCGCCAGGGCCTCACCCGGCGCGTGCGCCATGAGCGCCGCGAGCACCGCTGTGCTCGCGAAGCGTGCGATGGCGACAAGAAGCCGGTGCTGTCCGGCCGTGGGCGGGAGCGGGCGATGATCGTGAGCCTTCACCAGACACCTCCGGAGCGTGCGGCGCGTGTCACCCGCGCTCTACCCTCCCGTGCCGCGCAGCGTGCAGACTACGACCGCCACGATCCGTCTCCAACCTCCCACACACTGCCCACCAAAGTTCTGCGCCCCTTTCCGTCCCGTCCCATGAACGTGACTCCTGACCAGCCCGGATGGACCGACCCTAAGGGTTCCCCCGAGGGTGAGTCCACGCTCGGCGAGGGCACCCTGGAACTGGCTCCGGGGGTGCTGGTCCCGGCCGCGATGGTGGTGCTGCGATTCACCCGGTCCAGCGGACCGGGCGGTCAGAATGTCAACAAACTATCTACACGCGCCGAACTCCGGGTTTCCCTGACAGATCTCCCGCTGAAGGCCGCGGCCCGCGCACGCCTTGCGGATCTGTGCGGGTCACGCTTGACGGCCGACGGGCAGATCGTCATCACCGCACAGAGCGAGCGCTCGCAGCAGGGGAACCGGGCCGAGTGCTTCGAGCGCCTGCGCGACCTGCTGCTCCGGGCGATGGTCGAGCCGAAGGTCCGTCGCCCGACGCGCCCGACGCGGGGGTCGGTGAAGCGGCGCCTCGAGTCGAAGCGCGCCCGGTCGGACCTCAAGCGTGGGCGTCGCGGCGACGGTGGCGAGTGACACGGCGAACGCAGGACGGTTTCGCCGCGGGATCTCACGCCGGCTGCAGGCGTGTCACGCTCGCCTCGCGCCGGGCGGGTGCTGAGGGCGCATCGGTGCTGATCGGCTCGGCGTAGTTCTCGCCGAAGCGGAAGAGCCGGAACGAGTTGAGGATCACCAGCACGTCGCCGAGGAAGTGGAAGAGCAGCGCGCCGAAGATCTCGATCGTGCCGGAGGCGGCCAGGGCCAGCCCCACGACGGCCGTCAGCACCGAGATCGTAATGTTCTGCCCGATGACGGTGCGGTTCATGCGTGCCAGTTCGATGAGGAACGGCACGCGCCCCAGGTCGTCGTTCATCAGCGCCACACCGGCCGAGTTGGTCGCGATGTCCGACCCGCCCAGCCCCATGGCCACGCCCACATCCGCCGCCGCCAGCGAGGGGCCGTCGTTGATTCCGTCGCCCACCATCATCGTGCGCCGGCCCGAGGCAACCAGCGCCGCGATCTGCTCGTGCTTCTCGGCGGGGAGGCACTCGGCCTCGAGCGCATCGGCGCCGACGGCGCGGCCCACGCGCTCCGCCACCGCCAGGCGGTCGCCGGTGAAGATCGAGACCCGGCGCACGCCCAGTTGGCGCAGGTGGTCGATGACCGCGCGGGTGTTCGAGCGGATCTTGTCCTCCAGGCCCACGCAGCCCAGGTAGCGGGTCTGCTCGCCCTGCTGCCGCACCACGTGCACCGCGGTCATGCCCTCGACGCGCGACGTGGCCGTGTCGATCGCCTCGCGCATGTTCGGGAAGAGTTCCACCAGCCACGTCGGGCGCCCGACGTAGAGCGTGCCCAGCGGGCCGGTGGAGCGGACGCCGCGCCCGTGCACCTCCTCGTGCTGGCCGGAGGCGTCCACGGCGATGCGCGCCGCCTGTGCCGTGGCCAGGATCGACCGCGCCAGCGGGTGGTTGCTCTGCGCTTCCCCGTGCGCCGCGGCCGACAGCAGTTCCGCCCCGTCCACGCCCGGCGCCGGGGCCAGGCGAGAGACGGCGAACTTGCCGGTGGTGATGGTGCCGGTCTTGTCAAAGACGACGGTGTCGATGCCCGCGCAGGCCTCCAGGAACCGCGGCTCCTTGATCATCACGCCCAGCCGCGCCGCCGACGCGAACGCCGCGACCAGCGCCGTCGGCGAACTGATCAGCAGCGCCGAGGGGCACGCCACGAACAGCACGGTGATCGCCCGCACCGCCGCGGCGCTCTTGTCCGGCGTGAGGAACCAGGTCAGGAATGCCAGCGACAGCACCACCGGCACGTAAAACCGCGCGACCTGCTCGATGAGCAGTTGGCGCGGGGTCTTGGTCCGCTCGGCGGCGGCGATCAGTTGCGTCACCTTGCCGATCGTCGAGTCGCTGCCCACACTGGTGGCGCGGACGTCCAGCAGGCCGCTGAGGTTCGTCGTGCCGGCGTAAACCTCGTCGCCCACGTCCACCTCGTGCGGCGCCGCTTCGCCGGTCAGCGACGCCTGGTCGATCGTCGACAGCCCCTTGACGACCGTCCCGTCCACCGGCAGGTTCTCGCCGGGGCGCACGCGCACCAGGTCACCGATGCGCACATCCGCCAGCGGCAGTTCGCGCTCTTCGCCGTCGCGCACCACCCGCGCCACGTTCGGTGTCAGCCGCACCAGCCCCTCGATCGCCCGCTGGGCGCTGGCCGCCGTCCGCTTCAGCACCGTGTCGGCCACCAGCAGAATCAGCGCGACCCACCCGGCGGTGGCGTACTTCTCGATCGCCAGGCAGCCCAGCAGCGCCAGCGCCGCCAGCGATGAACTGCTGGCGTAGCCCGTGATGATCTCTCGGTAGGCGAACAGCAGGATCCGCGACGACAGCAGCACCGCGGCGATCAGTTCCAGCATCGTCACCACGCGCGTGTCCACCGCCCCAGGCACCACATAGTGCCCGAACAGCGCCGCGACCAGCAGCATCGCCCCCAGCGCGTACACCACCAGCCACCGCTCGGCGTTCCGCTCGTCCAACTGGTGGTGCGAGCAGCACATCACCCCGCCTTCACTGGGCGCGTGCACATGGCTGTGACCGGCGGGCTTTGCCGCGGCGGTCGGGGAGTGGGTGTGGGCGGTGGACGCGGTCGGGTTCCCGGCTGCGCTCATGAAAGACTCCGTCAAAGGACACTCCCGGTGTGTTCACCGGGAGGCTGGTGCCAAAGCCGTGAGAGAACCGCACGGCCCGTACCCCCTCCCCTTCATTCCCAGCCCCCGCCACCGTCTCACGCCCCGGGCGAAACTGCTCGCCGCCCCCCGGAGCCTGACGACCCGATCCTGAACCCGTGGCTCTGCCTCCGTGACGGGGGGTGATCTTAGCAGGGCCTTCGTCCAGACCGGCAGGCATCGGCTCGGGGCGTGTTCCGATTCGGTACGCCCTCCCACCCGCGGCTGTTCACGCGAGCGGGGCGTGAACGCGGAATCTCGCCGCTCCACGGGGCGACTTTGGCCCGTGGCGCTCCAAGGATCGATTGCGGCCATGACCATACCACGGTGCCATCCCGATCCAGGGCCTTCGGCGGGCCAGAACGGCATCGCCCACCGCCCCAAGGTGACCATCCTCGGTGTGGGCCAGATGGGGCTGGTCTGCGCCAACATGCTGACCGACCCCGAGCGCGCCGGCAAGCCGCCCTCGGCCAGACCCCGCGTTGTTCTCTGGGCCCACAACACCGAGGAGGCCGCCATCCTGGCGCAAAGCCGGCGCAGCGACCGCCTGGAGATGCTCCGGCTGAACGACGATGTTCGCGTGGCCATGAAGGACCGTGAGGCCCTCGAAGGCGCCGATTTCATCGTCTCGGCTGTTCCCGTCCAGTACACGCGCAGCGTCTGGGACCGCCTGCGGGGCTTTGTCCCGGCAACGGCGGCGGTGGTCAGCGTGGCCAAGGGGATCGAGAACGGCACCCTGCTGCGCCCGACCGAGGTCATCGCTGAGGTGCTCGGCGACAACCCCGACGCCCCGCCCCGCCCGGTGGCCGCGCTCTCCGGGCCGACCATCGCCGGCGAACTGGCCCGGTGCCTGCCGGCGACAATGGTCGCCGCCGGGGATGACGGGGTGTTCCGCCAGAGCGTGCAGGCCCTGTTCACGATGCGGTGGATGCGGATCTACACCTCGCCCGACCTGACCGGGGTCGAGCTGGCCGGCGCGATGAAGAACGTCATCGCCATCGCCGCGGGCATCCTCGACGGGCTGCAGGCGGGGAACAACGCCAAGTCGGCCCTGCTCTCGCGCGGGCTGGCCGAGATCGCTCGCCTCGGCGTGGCGATGGGGGCCCAGTCCGAGACGTTCTTCGGCATCGCCGGCGTCGGAGACCTGGCCACCAGTTGCTTCTCCCCCGAGGGGCGCAACCGGTCCTGCGGTGAGGCCCTGGGCCGCGGCATGCGCCTGGATGATTACCTGCGCACCCAGCGGCACGTCGTCGAAGGTGTTGCCACCACGCGCAGCGTCGTGGACCTGGCCCGGCGCTACCGGGTCGAGATGCCCATCGTCATGGCCGTCAACGCCGTCCTGTTCGAGGGCCTCGACCCGATCGACGCCATCGGGCAACTCATGACCCGCGAGCCCAAGGCCGAGCGCGTCGGCTGAGCCGCGACCTGTACCGCGCTCGTGCCCGCGCCGGGGATTCGTCGCCGGAGGCCGTTACACTCACCCCATGAAACGCCCCAGTATCGGTCTGATACGGCGTGTGTTCCTGTGCGCCGGCCTGGCGGCGGGGCTGCTGGTGATCGCCCCCGGCACGGCCCGCGCCTGGGACGCCATCGGCCACCGCGCCATCACCTGGCTGGCCATCGACGCGCTGGACCCCGGCCTCCCCGCGTGGATGAAGGAGGCCGCCCGCGCCCACATGATCGGGTGGCAGGCCGCCGAGGCCGACCGCTGGCGCGGCGTCCGATCCTCCTACCTCGTCCACGAGAACGCCCCCGATCACTTCATCGACATCGAGGATCTCGACGAGTTCGGCCTCACGCTGGAGACCATCAACCCCCTGCGCTACCGCTACGTCCGTGACATGGCCGTCGCACGCTGGGCTCACCGCGAGGGCGATGCGCCCTCGACGCGCCCGCGCGACGTGCCGCCCTACAACGAACGCCTCGACCCCACAGGCCAGAAGGAGTGGCCCGGCTTCCTCCCCCACGCCACCGTCGAGCACCACGCCAAACTCATCAGTTCCTTCAAGACCTTCCGCACCCTGGAACGCCTCAACGAGCCCGCCCGCGCCCCGCAGCTGGAGATGGCCCGGGCGAACATCGCCGTCTGCATCGGCCACCTCTCGCACTTCGTCGGCGACGCCGCACAGCCCCTGCACACCACGCGCCACTTCAACGGGTGGGTCGGTGACAACCCCCACGGCTACACCACCCGCCGCACGTTCCACTCCTATATCGACGGCGGCGTGCTCAAGCACCACGGCCTGAACTACCACACCCTCCGCGAGGAGATCGCCCGCGCCGGCCTGCCCGCGATCAGCGTGGACCCCAACGACCCATGGCGCGACGTGCTGGCCCACATCCGGCGCTCGCACGAGAAAGTCGTGCCGCTCTATGAGCTGGACAAGACCGGGCGTCTCGACGAGGCCGAGGGGCGGGCCTTCATCGTCGAGCGCCTGCTCGACGCCTCGGCCATGCTCGCGGCGCTCATCAACTCCGCCTGGGCGGCCAGCGAGATCACCGACCGCGACGTGCAGGACTTCATCCGCTACGACAGTTTCGCCCCCGGCGAACTCCCCCACGCCGACCCGGCCGACCGCCCCGCCCCGCGCCCGCGCCGCCCGCAACCACCGCGCACCCCCACCCCCACCCCCACCCCCACGCCCACCACAGCCCCCACTCCGGCACCCACTCCTTCGCCCGGCGACGAGCCGCGGAACTGAATTCACGACGAACGTTCCGGCACAACCAGGGTGAAGTCGCTGCGCTCCAATGAAAACCGCCCCGGGCTGTGAACCCGGGGCGGGGGAGAACGAAGCGGCCGAGTTGTGGCCGATCAGGACCAGTCAGGTCTGATCAGTTGCCGCAGTCGGGGCACACGGCGCTGAAGAACGAGGAGATGAAGAGGCCGAAGTCGCCGTTGTCCACGCACCCGTCCGAGCCGGGGGTGGAGTCGGTCTCGGCGATGTCGGCCGGGTTGCACTGCACGACCGGCAGGTTGCCGCAGGTCGCCGTGCAGTCGGCGCTGAAGAACGAGGCGATGAAGAGGCCGAAGTCACCGTTGTCGACGCAGCCGTCCGCGCCGGGGGTGGAGTCGGTCTGGGCGATGTCGGCCGGGTTGCAGGCCACGACGCCCGACACCGGCGGCAGCGGGATGCGGAGCAGCGCCTGGCCGATGATGTCGCCCGCGGTGCCCGAGCAGACCTGGTTCCCGTTGCGGAGGTCCGCGACGACCCACAGGTTGCGGTCGGCGTCGATCGCCGCGCGTCCGTCGCGGATGAAGTTGACGTAGGCGTCGTCGTCGTTGATCCCGTTGCCGTCCAGGTCCACCGGGTCACCCGTGCGGAGCACGACCTCGGCCTGGCTCCCGTTCTGCCAGACCAGCACGGCACGCCGCGTCGAGTCGGCGATGTTGGTCAGGCCGCCGATGACCACGTCGTCACCACGCCCGATGGCCATCACAAAGGTGCGAGCCAGCGCCGCGCCGCCGCCGGCGGGCTGGTCGGTCCAGATCTCCGTGCCGCTGGGCGTGATCAGGTCGCCGGTGCGGGCGATGACCACGCCGTTGCGGACGACCCAGTCCTGACCGGCGTTCCAGGGGTTGGCCGCGGGCGGGATCGGGTCGGCGTTGGATCCGTAGGCGAACCAGTTGCCGTCCAACTCCATGAAGGAGTACTGGAACGGCGAACCGGGGCGGATCGGCTCGGCGAAGCCGGAGCCGGGGATCACGACGCCCTCCTGCAGCACGACCTGCCCGTCCACGACCACGATCTGGTTCGTGTCGGGGTTCAGCAGCGGGCCGCCGGGCGGGTTGTCGATGAAGCCCTCGGCCAGGTAGCGGGAGCCGTCAGCGCTGAACCGAACGCCGCGGAACGGCTCAGCGGTCGCGGAACCCTGCCACTCGGTCCAGGGGAAAGTGGTCGCGCCGTCCTGGTTGCCGGGGATGTCCACGCCCGAGCGCAGGATCTGGCTCACGGTGTTGAAAACGTCCGTGGAGGCGATGATCCGGGTCTGCCCGGTGGGGTTGCTGCCCGCCAGCGAGGCGTAGAGCGTGGCCTGCGCCGCGGCGTTGATCCCCGCGACGACCATCGTGCCGCCCCAGCGCGACCCGCCGAATGCCCCGCCCAGCAGCCCGTTCTGGCGGGCGGCCACAACGGCGTTGCCCGTCGAGTCGCTGATCGCCAGCACGCGCCGCAGCGAGGTGTTGGTGTTGTTGGTCTGCGTGGTGAAGGCCACCTGCCCGGCGTTGTTGATCGCCATGGTCCGGTCGAACGCGGGGCTCTGCGTGCCCACGCCGTCGAGTTCGTCGGCGAAGATCGTGACCCCGCGCCGCGCCGCCAGGCCGGTGGGGGTGACGCTGGTGGGCGTGACGTCGAAGGTCATCAGGGCCACGCCGTTGGACGAGGTGGTCTCGACCGCCATCACGCCCTTGCTCCCGTCGGGGCTGAGGAAGGGGCGACCGAAGGCGAACTGCGTGCCGGTGAAGGTCGAGAAGGGGTCAAAGCCCAGGGATCCGGGCACCTGCGACGAGGAGGAGAAGACCACCGATGAGACGACCACGGGCTTGGGCGTGCTGATGGTGTCGTTGACGTTCGAGCCGGTCACCACGCTGTTGTTGGCCAGCACGGGGTCGAACAGGTTGGACGAGGCCGTCCCCGAGACGCGCACCGCCCCGGGGGCGGTCGCCGTCACGTCGATCGCCAGCGTGGCGCTGCCGACCGCGAACGACGGAATGGTCCAGGTCACCACGTTGCTGGCGTTGACGGCCGAGCCGGCCGAGGGCGTCAGCGCGTTGATCGTGACGCCCGGGGCCACGTTCAGCACCACCGTCGCGTTGGCGGTGTTCGGGCCCAGGTTCTCCAGCGTGAGGTTGAACGTGCCCGTGTCGTTCAGGTTCGCCGGGCAGTTGAACGTGTGCGAGCCGGTCAGGCGCAGGTCCGTCCCGTTGTCCACGATCGTCGAGGTCTGCACCGTCTGGTTGTTCGGCGGGTTGGTGACCCACGAAATGACCATCGGCGTGGGGTTGAAGGCGACCGTCGGCTGCAGGTTGACGGTGAAGTTCGCCGTCCCGCCCGAGTCGGCGATCGACGGCGTGGTGATGGTCAGTTCACGGGTGACGTTGTTGAACACCCCGGTCGCGCCGACCGTGCTCACGTAGTTCACGTCGTTGGGGATCGTGCTGGTGATCGTCGCCGTGCCCGCGGTCCCGCCGCCGTTGGTCGTGATGAACGAGTAGCCCACCGTGCCGCCAATGGTCAGCAGCGTGGGGACGTTGGTGACGGCCGAGGACATCAGCGGGGGCGAGGAGGCCGAGCCGAAGGCGACGATCAGGTCGTCCAGCCCGTAGCCCTGGTCGTTGCCGAGGTTGTCGCGCCCGGTGAAGCGCAGGTGGAGGTATTCGCCGGGCTGCCAGTTCAGGCTGCCGAGGTTGACCGGGCCGACGGTCTCAAAGTTCCCGGCATCCAGCCCGTCGATGGCCCCGTCGGCGGGGACCGCCGGGCCGAACTTGGGGGCGGCAAAGTTCAGCAGGGCGCTGTCGGTCCATCCCGTGCCGGGCGTGGCATCGTCGGGACGGCGCCAGTCCGGGAAGCCGGTCAGCACCGTGGGCGCGACCTGGTACGAGAACCGCATCACGTTCTGGGTGGTCGCGGTGGTCTGGCGCCACTGCCGCCCGGTGTACTGCACGCTGATGGTGTTGATGGGCTCGCCGGTGTTGTTCTGCAGCACCAACCCGCCGACCATGCGGAAGGAAGTCCCTGACCCGAGGAAGCCCAGAGTCCGGTTGGTGTCTCCCGCGCGCCCGAACGAGTAGATGCCGCCCGAGTTGTTCGAGCCGGTGCCGACGCGGTGGATGATCGCGGGGTTGACGACATCGGTGTTACCCGCCGCAAAGAGGAACCACCCGGGGATCGTGGAGTTGTTCGTCCACGGGTCCGGCCCTGGGGCCACGTTACCCAAGGTGTCAAAGCTCTGGGTGTACTGCGTGTCGCCGGGGTTCACAGAGACCTGGGCCAGGGTCCCGCTGGCGGTGGCCAGCATCAGGGCCGTCACGCCCGCGATCGTCGTCTTGCGCATCGTCGCTCTCCTTGGGGGGTAAACGTGTGTGTCGTGAATGGTGATGAGCGCCAGGGGTTTGCAACCGGGCGGCCGAACACAACGGCCGATTTTGCGCCCACCACGATGGCCATGACGGTAGTGCTCACCCCTCGCCACGGCCAAACCTGGGCATCCAGATTGATCGAATCTCCACGCCTGCACGGCAGTCGGGGTCAGGTTTCGACTGACCTGAACACAAAGTTCGGGTTGCGTTCTCTACTTTGTCCCATCCCCATCCGCCGGGCCACCTGTTTCCCATGATCACCCAATGATTATGAGACGGGTGATGGGGGTTACCAGAGGTTCTCCGTGGTACTGGCTTGGCCGGATGGAACACGTGAGATTGATGAACAAGCCATAATCCCTGAATATGCGATTGGCCGTCATCATCCCCGCCGCCGGTTCTTCGACACGCTACCGCCAGGAGTTGGCCGAGGGTGGGGGTGGGGGTGGCGGGGTGGAGGTTGCGCGGAGCAAACTGGACGAGGATCTGGGCGGGCGCCCGGTACTGCACCGCACGGTTGAACTGTTCACCGGACTGGAATCGACCGCAACGATCATCGTGGCCGGGCCGGCCGACGGGACGGCGATGGAGGCCTTCCGGCAACGCCACGCCGACAAGCTCGGTCTGCTGGGGTGCCGCCTGGTGCGCGGTGGGGCGGAGCATCGGTACCAGACCGTGGCCAACGCGCTGGCGGCGATCACCGATGACGCGGGGATCACGCACGTGGCGGTGCACGACGCGGCCCGCCCCTGCACCCCGCCGGAGTTGATCGAGCGCGTGCTCAGCGCGGCGGAGCGGCACGCGGCGGTGATCCCCGCGCTGCCCGTGGGCGACACGCTCAAGGCGGTGGAGGACCTGGACGGATCACACGAAGAGGTGGACCCGGTCGACGCGATCCTCGGCGCGGGCCCGCGCGGGGCGCCGCTGCGGGTGGTGACCCGCACGGTGGACCGCGCCGGGCTGGTGGGCGTGCAGACGCCGCAGGTCTTCCGCGTCGACCTGCTCCGCCGCGCGTACGCGCAGGGCGACCTGTCCAGCACCGACGACGCGCAACTGGTCGAGCGCCTCGGGGAGCGGGTGGTCGTTGTGGCGGGTGACCCGCGCAACATCAAGATCACGCGTCCGGGCGACGTGACGCTGGCGCGGGCCATCCTGGGCGTGCGCGCGCCGGAGGCCAAGCCCGCCCACCGCCGGTTCTGACCGGCGGTGCTGACCACCGGATCTGGGCGCCGGTGCCGGGGGTACGCTCCCGCCATGCGGTTCGTTTTCCTGGGCACGGGAACCAGCGCCGGCGTGCCGGCTATAGGCTGCGACTGCGCCGTCTGCCGAAGCGACGACCCGCGCGACCGGCGCCTGCGCACCAGCGCGGCCCTGGAGTGGACCGACCCGCACGGGCGTCCGCGGGCGGTGCTGCTCGACGCCGGCCCCGACCTGCGCCAGCAGGCCCTCAGCGCGGGCCTGCGCCGCTGCGACGCGGTGCTCTTCACACACAACCACGTCGATCACACCTTCGGGCTCGACGAGGTGCGCCGGTTCAACGTCGCCCAGCGCGGGCCGGTGGAGGTCCTCGCCGAGCCGCACACCATGGACCACCTCCGCCGCGTCTACCGGCACATCTTCGAGAGCGACGCGAACGTCAACGACTCCTTCGTGGCGCACCTCATCCCGCGCCTGATCGCGCCGGGTGAGGGCCTGGAGCTGTTCGGCGTGCGGTTCACGCCGTTCCGCCTGCTCCACGGACGGCTGCCGATCCTGGGGTACCGCGTGGAGCCCGGGGCGTCGCTGCTCCGCGGGCCTGGCGCGGCGTTCTGGTCGGCGCACTTCCCGCTGGCGTACTGCACCGACGTTTCGGGCTTCCCGCCGGAGTCCTTCGGCGCGGTGCGCGGGCTGCGGACGCTGGTGCTCGATGCGTTGCGGCGGCGCCACCACCCCACGCACCTGACGCTGGACCAGGCGGTAGACCTGGCCGGGCGGATCGGCGCGGCCCGGACATACTTCGTGCACATGGCCCACGACCTCCCCCACGCCCAGACCGAGGCCGACCTGCCCGAGGACCTGTGCCTGGCCTATGACGGGTTGGTGCTCACGTGAGCGGCGCGGCGTGGCGCTCGGCGCTGCTGTACGCCGCGATCACTTTCGGCGCGGCGTTCGTGCTCGCGGTGGCGCGAGATCTCGTCCAGCCGTGGACCGGGCGCGGGGCCGCGGTGGTGGGCTGGGGCGCGGCGGTGATCGTGGGCGCGGTGCTGGCCGCGCGGTGGGTGCTGCCGCGCCGTCACCCGCGGGCCGGGCTGGGCACGCGCCTTGGGATCGGGGCGGTCGCCGCGGCGGTAATCATCGCGCTGGAGGCGCTGCTGAGCCTGCTGCTGCGCGGGCAGTCGCCGGCGCGGTTTGTCGCACAGTTCGCGACGTTTGAGGGGGGTGTGCTGCTGGTCATGTACGCGATGGTGCTGCTGGCGCCCTGCGTCGCCGGGCGCACGCGATGAACCCCGCCAGCGCCAGCACCCCCGCGCCGCCCGGTGAGGGGATCAGGTCCAGTTCCAGGCGCGGCATCGGTATCAGCGGGTGGGGAATGTCGGTATAGGCGAAGACCAGCTCCGACGGCGGCATGCCCGGGGCCTCGGGGTGCAGGTCGGTCAGGCGCCCCGTGACGACAAAGAACGACCCCAGCGCGGCGTTGATGGCGGTGATGGCGGTGGGGGAGAGTTCGATGACGACGTCCGTGCCGCCGTCGTCCATGGAGACCACCGTCATGCCGTAGGTGGTCGAACCGAGCGCGCCCATGGTGCCGAACATGGCCGCCAGCGTGCCGGCCCCGAGCGTGCCGTGGAACGCGTCATAAAACGCCTCCCACGGGAAGGGCGAGCCGCTGATGCGGTAGGCCTCGGTCGGGTCGGAACTGACGTAGCCCAACGGCAGGCCCGGGCCGCCCGGGAGGAAGAGTTTGACCCGGGCGGCCGTCACCGGCATCGTGACATCCGCCAGGTTGAACAGGAAGTAGTTCCGGCGCTCCACCGGAGTTGAGGGGATGGAGTAGCCCACGAAGTAGTTCATGAGCCCGGGGGAGGTGACGCCGCCTTCCCAGATGCCACCCGAGAAGCTGGACTCGATTTCGACGCTGCCCGGTCCGGCCAGGGAGGGCGAGCCGCCGGCCGTGATCGCCAACGCCGCGCCGAGTACCAGTGCGGCCGCGCTGCCCCGCCCGGTGGAGCACCGGCTGGCAGTAACGATGTGCGTTTCGGGGAGCATGGTGGTCTCCTCATGATCCCATCGGGACCCTTTCATGCACCCTACATGACGCAGGGCATGACTGCACCATATTCCGCCCGGAATCGTGGTGAAATCGAGGAGGGGTTTCACCGAATCTCCTGAGCAGGCCCGAAGAATCCCGTGGATCGGGGATCCGGCGCAGCCCCGAAGTGAGGGGGTCCGGCCGGTGAGCGGTGGGGTGGGGCGGGCCTATCCTTGGCCCCTATGGCCAAGACCCGCGAGATCAAAAAGCGCATTAAGGCGGTCGGGAACATCCGGCGCATCACCAAGACGATGCAGATGATCGCCACGTCGAAGTTCGCGCGTGCCCAGGCCGGCGCCACCGCGACCAAGCCCTACACGCAGGGCCTGTACGAACTGGTCACCGAGCTGGCGGCCACCGCCGGCGACATCACCCACCCGCTCATCAGCGGGGGTGGGAAGGGCGCGGGTGAACTGACGCTGGTGCTGACCTCCGACCGCGGGCTGTGCGGGCCGTACAACGGGTCGGTCCTGCGGACCGCGACGCAGCACCTGCGCGGGGCCGACCGGGCCAGGCCGCCCGCGGGCCAGATCGAACTGGTCGGCAAGAAGGGCTCGGGGTTCTTCCGCTACAACGCGGTGCCGATCAGCCGACAGCACGCCCAGTTCGGCGACAAGCCGACGTTCGAGGCGGTGTCGCGCCTGGCGCAGGAGTACATCGACCGGTTTATCGCCGGCGAGGTGTCGGCGGTGCGCGTGGTCTACATGAAGTACCACTCCCCCGGCAAGCAGACGCCGGAGGTGCTCCAGCTGCTGCCGCTCAAGCCAATCGCCGCGAAGAAGGCCGGCCCGGGCCAGGGCGCGCCGAGCAAGGGGGCGCCGAGCAAGGGCGTGCAGTACGACTTCAGCCCGCCGGCCGAGGAACTGCTGGGCGACCTGCTGCCGGCGACGGTGAAGGCGACGCTGTTCCAGTGCTTCCTGGACGCGGTCGTGAGCGAGCACGTGGCGCGGATGGTGGCGATGAAGGCCGCGACCGACAACGCCGGCAAGCAGCGCAAACTCCTGACGCGAGACTTCAACCGCGCCCGCCAGACGCAGATCACCACCGAACTGTCGGAAATCATCGGCGGCGCCGCGGCCCTTGGCTGAGCCCGGCACGCCCTGTCCCGACGCTCCGACCGCGTGCGTGCTCGCGCCGCGGAGGGTGTATTCTCGCGCCGCTGTGAGGCGGTCGCTCCTGTACCTGGCGCCGGCGTTCCTCTCCTTCCGCCTGCACAAGCAGGTGCGCGGGGTGCAGGTCTTCGACCTGCAACTGGTGCGCGAACTGACCGACCTGGGCCTCGACGTGACGCTCCCGGCCGACATCACCTGGCGCCCGAGGCTGATCGAGCACCTGGGCGACCTTGTCGCCGCCCCGCTGGGGCGCGGGCAGGGCCCGGGCGCGCCGGGGCGCTTGCGCGTGGTCTATACCCCTCCGCTGGTCAAGCCGCTCTGGAACGGCATGGCCCTGCAGGTCCTCCTGCACCGGCGGCACGACGTCTGCCTGCTGGGCAACGTCTCACGCGGCATCGCGCCCGTGGTCGAACTGCTGCGCCTGCGCTGCCTCTTCGGGCGCCTGGTGATCCTGGCCAACCGCACCGCGCGGCCGTCCTTCATCAGGGCCGTTCGGCGCTGGCGGGCCCAGGTCGTCTCCGTCTCTGCCCACCTGCTGGGCGCCTTCCCGACGGACCTCGACCCGCCGATCCGCGTCTATTACGGCATCGTCAACGCCGCGGATTTCCGCCCCGCGACCCCCGACGAGCGCGGCGACGACGGGCTGGTGCACTTCTTCATGCTCGGCAAACTCGATACCCCCATCAAGGACGTGCCCACCGCGCTGCGCGCCTGGTCGATGCTTCCCCCGTCGGTGCGCGCCCGCGCACGCCTCCACCTGGCGTCCTATCCCCGCCCGCCTTCCGACCTGCCCGAGGGCGTCAGGCCCTACACCTGGATGCCCCCCGCCGACATCCCCGCCTTCATGCGCCGGATGGACGCGATGCTCGTGCCCAGCCTCAGCGAGACCTTCGGCCAGGGGCTGGTGCAGGCCATGCTCACCGGCCTGCCCAGCATCTGCAGGGATTTCCCCACGCTGCGCGAGAAAGTCGAGAACGGCGGCGGGCTGCTCTTTTCCACACCCGAGCAACTGGCCGTCCACATCGAACGGCTGGTGAATGATCCCGACTTTCGGCGCCGGATGGGGTGCGTGGCGCGGGCCACGGCGTTGGAGCGCTACGTGTGGAACACGAGCGACTTTGTCGCACGGTACCTGTTTCCCCCGGAGCCGGACGGCGCGTCCGGCATGACCGGGACTCATGCTCCCGCGCACGAGCGGGGAACCTGAGGCTCCCGGCCGCGTAGCGTTTCAACGATCAGCGCTGGCACGATGCCCGATCCCTCCGACTCCAAGCCGTCGTCCCCGAGGGCATGCCCAGCGGGCGACGCTTCGGCGCGGGCAAGTCGAGGCACTCCCGCACCGTTGGACGAGCGCGACCGGCGTGACCTGGAACTGGTGCTGGCGGCCCGGCGTGGTGACCAGAGCGCCTGGACCGCCCTGCTCAGCGACTACCAGGACCGGCTCTACGGCGTGTGCGTCCGGATGATCGGGACATCACCCGCCGCGCGCCAGACCTGCCTGGACCTCTGCCAGGACGCCATGGTCCGAATCCTGCGGGGGATTCACACATTCGACGGCACCAGCCGGGTGTCAACCTGGATGATCCGGGTGACAATGAACGTCTGCTTGTCGTGGCTTCGTTCACAGCGACTCCGGCGTCACCAGAGCCTGGAAGGACCGAGAACGGGAGAGGGGATTATTGGCCCATTAGGCCAAAATATTCAGCACGACGCGGGTCGTGGGGGGCTCGGGGACATGAGCCGTGCCCGGACGCCGTCCGGGGGGGAACATCCTGGCGGCGGGGGCGTCTTACCCGTGTCGGGAGGGTTGGAGCATGACGACGAACGGCGTCGCGTGGGCAAGGCTCTGGAGCGGATCGATGTCGACCAGCGGGCGTTGCTGGTGCTGCGGGATGTGCGCGGGCTGGAGTACGAGCAGATTGCCGAGGTGCTGGGTGTGCCGCTGGGGACGGTGAAGTCCAGGATTTTCCGAGCCCGCGCGGCGCTGCGGGACGTGCTGGAGGCGGGCGGAGAGTTGGGCGGAGCGGAGCGTGACTGAGCGGAGGAATCGAGCCGTGAGGGGCGGGCGAACGTGCCGGTGACTGCTGGGCTCGCTGAAACGCGGGCAACCTGAAGATGAATGATCTGAATCCACAACTCGAAGCCGACCTTCTCGACCTGATCGAGGGTGTCGAGTTGACCGGCGAGCGTCGGCGCGTGGTGGAGCAGGTGCTCCGCGAGCGTCCGGCGCTGGCGCGTCGGGTGCAGGCGATGGCCGCGGATCGGCGCGCCGTGCAGTCCCTGGGTCACGAGCGGGCACCGGGCGACCTGGTCGCTCGGACGGTGGCGACGGCCGTTGCGGAGATCGAGGCGGAGCGTGAAGCGGAGGCGCTGCGGGCGCTGGCCGAACCGAGCGGCGAGGCGTCGGTGCACGAACTGCGAGTCTCGTCGATCCAACCGGGGCGTGCCTCGGTTCTGGCGGTGGTGGGACGGGCGGTGCGGTCGCGGTGGGCGCGCCCGGTTGCGGTTGCGGCGGTGCTGTCTCTGGGTGTGGGCGGGCTGTGGATGATCGCGGGCTCGATGTTCTCCGGGCGCGGGGGGCAGGGAAAAGTGCCGGTGCTTGTGGCCGACGGCGGGACCTCGGGCCCGGCGGGCGAGGGGGGCGAGGGTGGAGGTTCGATGCGTGGCGTCCCAGCGGGCGATGCGCGGTTGGCGGGTTCGCCTGCGCCTGGGCTGTCAGGGGATGATGCCGCGGTGCGGGACGGTGCGAGTGATGGTGCGATGGCCGTCGGCCCCGCCGAGCAGCCCACCTCGGCGGAGGCCGCGGCCCAGCGCGCCGCGGCGGCACTGGCGGCGCGCCGAGCGCGGCTTGAGCGCGAACTGGTTCACGCAGCGCCGGCGCTGGAGGAGGGGCGGGTGGTGATCCGCCTGCGGTCGCTGCAACCCACGGCGACGCTGGACCGCATGGAGGGGCTCACGGGCGTGCCCGCGGCGGGGAGCGCGCTGCCGCGCGTGGTGCGCGTGCCGGAGTCGGGGGTATCGGCGGTGACAGCGTCGGTGATCGGCCATGACACGGGTCAGCGGCTGGCGCGGCGGTCGCGGCCGGAGGGCGATCCCGCCGGGCCGTGGGCGTCGGGCGCGGGTAGGGCGGGGGGTGCGGATGGTCGGCCGGAGATCCCGGACGTTGAGCCGGCGATGGAGTTGTCCTCTCGGGTATATAGCGCGCGGATCGAGCCGACGCGCCAGGCGCTGGCGTCGCTGGCTGGGCTGCTCAGCGCCGGGCCGGAGGTCGAGGTGTTCATTGACGTGATGGCCCGCCCGGTGCCGGTGCAGACGCCGGCGGATATGGGCTCGATCCTGTGGTGGACGGGGTCGTCCTCGGGGTGGAGCCGTCGGATCGACCTGCCGATCGTCGTGCAGACGCGCTGAGAGCGGTCGCGCACGCCCTGCACCACACAACCAGCCCGATTCACACAACCAGCCCGATTCACACAACCAGGTTGACCATCTTGCCGGGCACGGCGATGAGCTTGCGCAGGGTCTTGCCCTCGATGAGCGACTGAACCTTCGGGTCGGCCAGGGCGGTGGCCTCGAGGGCGGCCTTGTCCAGGCCGGGGGCGACGGTGATGGTCCCGCGGACCTTGCCGTTGACCGAGACGGGGATCTGGACCTCGGTGTCTGCGGCGAGGCCATCATCGGCGACGGGGTATGGCTCGAAGGCGAGGCTGCGCGCGTGGGCGAGGCGGAACCAGAGTTCCTCGCCCATGTGCGGGGCGAAGGGGGCGAGCATGAGCACGAGCGGCTCGGCCAGGGCGCGTGAGATGCGCCCGCGCTCGCCGCAGGCTCGGGTCAGTTCGTTGGTCAGCTCGATGAGCTTGGCGATGGCGGTGTTGAAGCCGAGGGTCTCCATGTCGCGCCGCACCCCGGCGATGGTCTTGTGGAGTACCCGGAGCTGGGCGGGGTCGGGGGCGTCCTCGCAGACGCGTGATTCGCCGGTGCGTTCGTCCATGAGCAGGCGCCAGACGCGTTGCAGGAAGCGGTGCGATCCGGCGATGTCGCGGGTGTTCCAGGGCTTGCTGGCCTCGAGCGGGCCCATGGACATCTCGTAGACGCGGAGGGTGTCGGCGCCGTAGTGGGCGCAGATGTCGTCGGGGGCGACGGCGTTCTTGAGGCTCTTGCCCATCTTGCCGTACTCCTGGAAGACGTGCTGGGCGTTCCAGGTGTGGCGGCTGGTGCGCTTGACGGGCTCGACCAGGCCTGAGGGGAGGGTGATGGAGCCGATTTCGAGTTCGACCGGCTCGCACTCGACGACCTCGTCGGCGGGGACGTAGACGCCGCGGGCGTCGGTGTAGGCGTAGGCCTGGATGTAGCCCTGGCTGAAGAGGCGTCCGAAGGGCTCGGGCGTGGAGACGTGGCCCAGGTCGTGGAGGACCTTGTGCCAGAAGCGGGCGTAGAGCAGGTGGAGGACGGCGTGCTCGACACCGCCGACGTAGAGATCGACGCCGCCGGCGTGGGGTGAGCCGTCGGAGCGAAGGCTGGTCATCCAGTAGCGTTCGACGCGCGGGTCGACCATGGCGCGGTCGTTGTCGGGGTCGAGATAGCGGAGGTAGTACCAGCAAGAGCCGGCCCAGTTGGGCATGGTGTTGGTCTCGCGCCGGACGCGCTGGGGTCCACGCCCGTCGCCCAGGTCGAGGGTGGTCCAGACCCAGGACTCGGCGCGGGCCAGCGGTGTACGCACGGGGGCGTCGGGGTCGTTGCTGCTCTCGGGCTGGAAGTTTTCCAGCGGGGGGAGGGCGACGGGCAACTGGGACTCGGGGACCGGGTGGGCGAGGCCCTGCTCATCGAAGACGATGGGGAACGGCTCACCCCAGTAGCGCTGGCGCGAGAAGAGCCAGTCGCGGAGTTTGTACTGCACCGCCGCCTTGCCGCGCCCGGCCTGTTCGAGGTGGGCGGTCATGGCGCGCCGGGCCTGCGGCGTGGGGAGGCCCTCGGTGGGCGGGGAGTTCACGCTGACGCCCTCGCCGCTGAAGCACTGCGCGGGCGCGGTGCCGGGGGGGAGCGGCGGGGCTGAGTCTGGGCGGACGACCTGGACGATCGGCAGACGGAAGAGGGTTGCGAAGGCGAAGTCGCGCTCGTCGTGGGCCGGGACGGCCATGATGGCGCCGGTGCCGTAGCCCATGAGGACGTAGTCGGCGACGAAGACGGGGATGCGCCGTCCGTCGGCGGGGTTGAGGGCGTAAGCGCCGAGCCAGGCGCCGGTCTTGGCGTCGGCGGGGTCGTCGTTCGCAGGGTTGGTGGGGGCTTGGGCGGAGCCGGCACGGGAGCGGATGAACGCGCGGTAGGCCTCGAGCACCTGCCGCGGGGTCGCGCCGGAGTCCAGCAGCGCCTCGGCGCCGGGGAAGGCGGCGCGGAGGCCGGGGGCGGAGGGCGTATCGGCGTAGCGGTCGGCGATGATGTGGTCGACCGCCGGGTGGTCGGGGGCCAGGACCATGAAGGTGGCGCCGAAGAGGGTGTCTGGGCGCGTGGTGAAGACGCGGATGCGGCGCGTGGAGCACTCGAAGTCGACGAAGGCGCCCTCGCTGCGCCCGATCCAGTTGCGCTGCATGAGCTTGATGGGCTCGGGCCAGTCGACGCGGTCGAGATCGTCCAGGAGGCGGTCGGCGTAGGCGGTGATGCGCATCATCCACTGGCGGAGGGGGCGCTTGTAGACGGGGTGGTTGCCGCGTTCGCTGCGGCCCTCGCCGGTGACCTCCTCGTTGGCCAGCACGGTGCCGAGCATGGGGCACCAGTTGACGGGGACCTCGGCCAGGTACGCCAGGCGGTGCTCGTCGAGGAGGGCGGCCTGCTCAGCGCGAGAGAGGCGGGCCCAGGGGCGCCCGTCGGGCGTCGGGTGCAGGCCCTGTTCGAACCGGCGCCGGAGATCCTCGATGGGGCGTGCCCGGCGCTGCTCGGGGTCGAACCAGGCGTTGTAGATCTGGAGGAAGATCCACTGCGTCCAGCGGTAGAAGCGCTCGTCGGTGGTGGAAACCGAGCGCCGCGGGTCGTGGGCCAGGCCCAGGCGGCGCAACTGGCGGCGCATCGTGGCGATGTTGCGCTCGGTGGTGAGGCGCGGGTGGGTGTTGGTCTGGACGGCGTACTGCTCGGCGGGGAGGCCGAAGGCGTCGAAGCCCATGGCGTGGAGGACGTTGTGCCCGGCCATGCGGAGGTAGCGTGCGTAGATGTCGGTGGCGATGTAGCCCAGCGGGTGGCCGACGTGGAGGCCGGCGCCCGAGGGGTATGGGAACATGTCGAGGATGAACTTTTTGGCACGTGCCTGGTCGAAGCCGGGTTCGCCGGGATTGGGGGTGTGGAAGGTGCGCTGCTGCTCCCAGCGGTCCTGCCACTGCGACTCGAGCTGGTTGGCCAGCGCGGCGGTGTAACGGAACGGCGGCACATCGTCGCCGGGCGGCGTCGTGGGGGACTGGTCCATGGCAGGGGGAGTCTAGAGGGCGCCGGGCTCAGCGGGGGCGGGCGTGCTGTGCCGGGTGTGCGGCCTGCAGCCGGCGCTTGATCTCGCCGACGAGGTAGAAGGAGCCGGTGACGCAGATGAGGCCGTCGCGGTCGGCGGCGCGCATGGCGGCTTCGAGGGCTGCGGCGGGTTCGGGGCAGACCTGTGACATCTTGCCCCCGGAGATGGCGTCGAAGCGGCGCTGGAGGTCGGCCGGGGCGGCGGCGCGGCCCCAGCCGCCGGCGCGGGTGAAGATGACCTTGTCGGCGCCGGAGGCGATGTGGCGCAGCATCGCGGGGATCTCCTTATCGGAGGCGCAGCCGAAGACGCAGACCATCGACTCGGTGGGCAGGTGCAGACCGATGGTCTTCATGAGGGCCTGGATGGAGTCGGGGTTGTGCGCGCCATCGAGCAGGATGCGCGGCGAGCGGGAAACCAGTTCGAACCGCCCTGGCAGGCGCGTGGACTCCATGCCCCGTGTGACGGAGTCTGGCGGGCAGGTGAAGCCGCGCTCGCTCAGCGCGCTGAGCACCGCCAGCGCCAGCCCGGCGTTGGCGGCCTGGTGCTCGCCCGGGAGCGGCACGGGGATGTGGTCGAAGGTGGCGTGGTCGGTCGAGAGGTTGATATAGGCCTGCGGGCCGCCGGGGGCGGTGCGGGACGGGCGGTGGTGCTCGTAGCGGAAGGAGAAGTCGATGTCTTCGCCGACGACCTGGAACGGCGCCTGCACCTCCGCGGCGCACCGGCGCAGGACGTCGAGGGCGGTCCGGTCCTGCTCGTAGGTCAGGGCGGGCACGCCGGGCTTGTAGATCCCGCCCTTCTGGGCGGCGATCTGCTCGATCGTCTTGCCGAGAATGTCGGTGTGGTCGAGGCCGATGAGGGTGACGGCGGCGACCTCGGGGGTGACGACGTTGGTGCAGTCGAGCAAGCCGCCCAGGCCGACCTCGATGACCGAGACATCAACGGCCTGCTGGGCGAAGGCGTGGAACGCCAAGGCGGTGAGCAGTTCGAAGAACGTGGCGTCGCCCATGGTCGGGGCGAGGGCTTCGGCGGCGGTCGCGACGGTCTTGAGCGCGTCGACGAAGTCTGGCTCTGAGATCGGGCGGCGGTTGATACGCACGCGCTCGCGGATGTCGACCAGGTGCGGGCTGGTGTAGCAGCCGACGGTGTACCCGCAGGCCTCGAGGCAGGAGGCGATCATCTCGCAGGTGCTGCCCTTGCCCTTGGTCCCTGCGACGTGGACACAGCGGACGGCGTGCTGCGGCTCGCCCAGCGCCACGCAGAGGGCGCGCATGCGGTCGAGTTTGTACGCGTGCTCGACGGCCGAGGCCCGGCGCGTGCGCTCCAGGTCCACGCGTGTGTAGAGGTACGCCAGTGCGTCGGCCATCGAGGCGACATCCGCGAGCCGTATGGGTCTGGACCGTTCGGCGGGGTCTGTCGGCTCGACGGTGGGCGTGCGCGTGCCGGGCCTTGGTGCGGCCCCGCGGGAGGCGGTCTGCGTCCCGCGTGAGGAAGGCAGCCGGGTGGAAGGGTGTGGGGGGTGTGGGGCCATGATCGGGGCGAAGGCTAGGGAGTCACAAGGCACGCCGTGCCGAGGCGCGGCGAGGGGATGGAGACCTGTGCATGTGTACCGCGCCCGTCAAGCCGTTGGAGGCCCGGACGAAGAATCGATAGAAGAAACCATGGATGGCGCTGGGCTGAACCTCAGGGTCAGAGCGCGATGAGGAAGGGTCATGCGGTGACGGCGGGCTGGAGTGGCGCGGGGGAGGTCGTCGAAAGGTCCAGTGCGGACTGAAGTTGCGCGATGGTGCGATCCTCGGCGGGAGTCAACGGCAGGCGCAGGGCGCCCGAGTCTCGCCCCAGGAGTCGCATGGCGGCCTTGACGGGGATGGGGTTGGTCTCGGCGAAGAGTGCGCGGACCAGCGGGAGCATCTGGCGGTGCAGGCGGAGGGCTTCGGCGTGGTGGCCCTCGGCGAAGGCGGAGACCATGCGGCGGACCCGCGAGGGCCAGAGGTTGCTGACCACCGAGACGACGCCGACGGCTCCGACGCTCATGAAAGGGAGGGTCATGGCGTCGTCGCCCGAGAGCACAGCCAGGCCGGGGCAACGGGCGGCGATCTCGGCGCAGGAGTCGGTCGAGCCGGTGGCCTCCTTGATGGCCTGGATGTTGGGGTGGCGGGCGAGGCGCTCGACGGTGGCGGGGGCGAGGGCCACGCCGGTGCGGCCTGGGATGTTGTAGAGCACCAGGGGCAGGTCTGCGGCGTCGGCCTGGGTCGTGAAGTGGCGGTAGAGCCCCTCCTGTGTCGGCTTATTATAATATGGATTGACCGAGAGCGCCGCGTCGGCCCCGACGCTCCGCGCGAAGCGATGGAGCTCGACGGCGTGAGCGGTGCTGTTGCTCCCGGTGCCGACGACCGCGCGCAGCCCCAGCCGCCGGGCGATATCGACCCCCTTGGCGGCCAGCAGTCGGAACTCGGCGTCGGAGAGCGTGGGCGATTCGCCGGTGGTGCCGGCCAGGACCACCCCGTGCACGCCTTGCACGCCTTGCACGCCGGGGGCGTCGTGGGGCGAGGGCTCGCCGCGGGCCTGGAACTCCAGCTGCGCCTTGAGACGGCCGAAATCGAGCGTCGTGGCGTCGTCGTTGAACGGGGTGACGACCGCGGTGAAGACGCCGGCGAGGGCGGGGTTCTTCAGCGACGTGTCGAAGGGTGTGGGTTGGTGGGCGCCGGAAGGGGGATGCTGGGGATTGGGGGGTTGGTGGGGCATGGCGTGAAGGGTGGGGTCGAGGGGAAGTGTTGCGGGTGCTGGCGGGATCTGTCGGGTGTTCTGTCGAGGAATCGAAGGCACGGCAGGTCGATCCATGGGCTATCGGCTCATGATCCTGCGGGACCTTGAGGTGAACGGGCGAAGGCACGCGCCAGTCCGCTGATGCTGGGCTCTTCGCCGGTGATCACCGGCGCCAGGCGGGCGGGGTGAAGTCGGCCCCCCACGTGCGGAAGCCCGGGGGCGCGATGCCGGGCTTGACGTAGACCGCCATGGAGATGTCGTCGCTGTAGGTGCCGTCGAGGTTCTTGAAGAACCGCAGGGTTCGGCCCTCCTCGACGAAGCCGAAGCGCTCGTAGAGGCGTCGGGCGGGGGTGTTCTCGGGGTAGACGCCGAGGGCGATTTTTTCGATCTCCGGGTGTCGCACGGCCCAGGTCATGATGGTCAGGAGGAGGGCGGTGCCCACGCCGTGCCCGCGTTCGTCGGGGGCCACGCTCATGCCCAGCGTGCCGTGGTGGCGGAGTTTGCGGCGAGAGCCGGGGTGGAAACCGATGTCGGCCACGAGGCGGCCGTCGATGCTGCCGAGCAGTTCGAGGGCGTTCGTGCTGTCGAGGGCCTCGGTGAGACGAGCGACGATGCGGTCCTCGGCGTGGGCGGGGTCGGCGGTGCTGGTGGCCAGGTAGGGGGCATCGGCCAGGACGCGATCTCGGAGGTCGAGCCATGCGCGCGCGTCGGCGGGCTCGGCGGTGCGGACGGTGAACAGACGCCCGTCGGCCAATCGGTAGTGCTCGGGTTCGATGCGGGCCATGGGTGTGTGCAATCCGGCACGGCGTGGCGTGGAGGGTCAGGGAGTGGGGATGGTGGCGGGGGTGCGGGTCAGGGTGATGAAGTCGGTGGAGGCGGGCGTGCCGCCGCAGGCCTTGACAAGCATGGCGACCTGACCGCGGTGGTAGGTGGCGTGGTTGAGCACGTGGGTGAGGATGTCGGCGGTGCGCGAGACCCAGCGCACGCCCTCGACCGACGAATAGGCGATGGGTGTGTCGAGTTCATCCTCGGTGATCGTGGCGAGGTAGGCGGCCCAGGCCGTGTCGAGGCGCCGGGCATCGTCGCGGGTCTGTTCGGTGGACCAGTCGGGGAACATGACCCAGGCTCGTCGCGGCAGGTGGCCGAGGCGGGCGAGCCACTCGTGGCGAGCGGACTGGACGTGGGCGATGATGCCGCGGGCGCGGGCGAAAGCGGGGTTGGTGCGTTGTTCGGGCGTGACGCTGTCGATGGAGGCCAGCGTCAGTTCGGTGGCGCGCCGGTCGTAGTCGAGCAGCGATCGGAAGTGGGCGAGCCTGGACATGGATCACCTCATCAGGTGTGAGTGCACCGGAGCAGTGTGTATGTGTGGGGAGCGGGGGCGGAGCGGGGCTACCGCGTGAGCGGTGCGCGGATGGCGGCGAGCATGTCGGCGACGGCGGCACGGAGGCCGACGAACGCGGCGCGGCAGACGATCGCGTGGCCGATGTGCAGTTCGGCCAGGCCCGGGAGCGCGGCGACCTGGGCGACGTTGGCGTAGTTGAGGGCGTGCCCGGCGTGGAAGCGCAAGCCCGCGGCCCGGGCGCGGTGCCCGGCGTCGGCCAGCGCGCGGACCTGTTCGGCCAGGGTGTCGAGGCGTGTGTCGCCGCCGGCCCGCGCGAAGGCGGCGGCGTACGGGCCGGTGTGGAACTCGCAGGCATCGAACCCGGCCTTGTGCGCCGCTTCGACTTGGGCCGGGTCGGCGTTGATGAAGGCCGAGACCGTCATGCCGGGGCTGACGGCGTGGAGCCGGGCGACCATGTCGCGCAGGCGAGCGGCGTGAGCGGCGACGTCCAGCCCGCCCTCGGTGGTGACCTCCTGGCGCCCCTCGGGCACGAGGGTGACCATCTCGGGCCCCCGCCCGGCGCGACGGAGGCGCTCGGCGATGGCGGCCATCTCGTCGGTGGCGCCCATCTCGAGGTTGAGGCGGACGCGCACGCTCTCGGCCAGGCGCTCCACATCGCGGTCCTGGATGTGGCGCCGGTCCTCGCGGAGGTGCACGGTGATGATGTGGGCACCGCCCAGCTCGGCCTCGGCCGCGCCGCGGACGGGGTCGGGCTCGCCGAAGGCGCCGTGGCCGGGATCGGCGCGGTAGCGGGCCTGTCGCAGCGTGGCGAGGTGGTCGATGTTGACGCCCAGGAGGATCATGTGCGGAGGGTAGAACGCGGCGCGAGTCTTAGCGCGCTCTTGACACCCGGCGCAGGGCGCGACGGGTCCTGGCTGCAGATGCTCACGTGTTCGAGGACCCGTAGGGCGGGGTGGGCTTCATCGCGTCATGCGCGTCATCATCTCCACGATCGGGACCGCCGGCGACGTTCATCCGTTCATCGCGGTCGGGCAGGTGCTGCGTCGACGCGGGCACGAGGTGATGCTGCTGAGCAACGAAGTGTTCCGAGCCCGGGTGGAGTGGGCCGGGTTGCGGTTTCGCCCGCTGGCCGACGCGGCGACCTACGAACGCGTCGTAAAGCACCCGCACTTTGCCCATCACCTCCGGGGGCTGACGTTCGCGTTCCATCACCTGATCGCCGAGTCGGTGGAGCCCACGGTGCGCCGCCTAGGGGAGGCGGTGCGGGAGTTCAAGCCCGACCTGATCCTGCGGCACCACATCAACTTCGGGGCGCAGTGGGTGGCCGACGAACACGCAGTCCCGACGGCGGTGGCGGTGCTTGCGCCGGTCTCGTGGCTGAGCACGCACAAGCCGTGCGTGTATGGGTGGCTGCGGATCGAGGACCCTCCCCGCTGGTGGGCGCGGTTCTACAAGGCGCTGGCGGGCCGGGTGGGGCGTGCGGTAGTAGACCGGAAGATCAACCGGCTGGCCCGGGCGATGGGCTATCCGACGCGGCGGGGCGTGTTCTTCGACGAGGTGCTGGGCGGGCGGGTGAACCTGGCGCTCTGGTCGAGCCACTTCCGCGGGCCGGCCGGGGATGACCCTCCTCACGGGAAGATCTGCGGGTTCTGCTTCTTTGACCGCGATCCGGACCGCGAGAGTGCACCGGCCGAAGTGGAAGCGTTCCTGGACGAGGGCCAGGCGCCCGTGGTATTCACGCTGGGCAGTTCGGTGGTGCACCACCCCGGGCGGTTCTATCACCTGGCGGCGCGGGTGTGCCGTCGGCTGGGGCGCCGCGGGCTGCTGCTGATCGGTCCGCCGACGCCGAAGAACAAGATCCCGGAGGACCTGCCGCCGGGGGTGCGGGCGTTCCACTACGCCCCGTTCTCGAGCGTGCTGCCGCGGGCGGCGGCGGTGGTGCATCACGGCGGCGTGGGCACCACGGCGCAGGCGATGCGCGCCGGCGTTCCGACGGTGATTGTGCCATTCGCCAACGACGAGTTCGACAACGCGTACCGGGCCAAGGTGCTGGGGGTGTCGCGGACGGTGACCGCGCCGCGCCTGAGCGAGGGAGGGCTGTACGTGGCGCTGCGCGACGTGCTGCACGAGCCGGGGTACGCCCGCGCCGCGTCCTGCCTGGGGGAACAGATCCGCGCCGAGGACGGGCCGATGACGGCCGCACTGGAACTGGAACGCGTCGCCGGCCCGGGGGGACGCGGCGGCGTCTCCTACGGCACAGCGCCCGTGGGGGCATGCGCCGGTGCGGGTGCCATCGGATGAGGACGAGGCCGGCGGTTCAGCCTGCGTCGTAGCGCCGCACGACGAGCACGTCGTTCTGCCCGCCGAAGCCGTAGGCGTTGCACATGCACACGTCGATGCCGCCGGCGTGGTTCATGTCGCGGGCGGTGTTGGGGACGTAGTCCAGATCGAGGCCGCCGTCGGGCGTGCGGGAGTTGATGGTGGGTGGGACCCAGCCGGACTGGATGGACTTGACGGAGGCGATGACGTTGGAGACGCCGGCGGCGGCGATGAGGTGGCCGAGCATGGACTTGATGGAGGAGATGGGGATGCGCGGGGCGAGCGGGCCGAAGACGTCCTTGATGGCGATGGTCTCGATCTTGTCGTTCTCCTTGGTGCCTGTGCCGTGGGCGGAGATGTACTGGACTGGGGGGCGTCCGCGCGTATCGGGCTCGCGGGGGTTGATTCCGGCCTGGCGGAGTGCGCCGAGCATGGCCTGTCGCGGGCCTGCGCCCTCGGGGTGCATGTCGGTGATGCGGAAGGCGTCGGCGGAGGAGCCGTAGCCGGTGATCTCGGCGACGATGGGGGCGTTGCGGGCCAGGGCGTGGTCGAGGGATTCCAGGACGAGCATGCCTGCGCCCTCGCCCATGACGAAGCCGTCGCGGGTCTGGTCGAAGGGTCGCGGGACGGTGGTGAAATCGTCGCTGCGGGCGCTGAGGGCGGTCAGGCGGATGAAGCCGGTGACGCCCAGTGGGTGGATCATGGTGTGGGCGCCGCCGGCGAGCATGACGTCGCAGTCGCCGTGGCGGATCATCTCGAAGGCCTCGCCGATGGCCTGGATGCTGGCGGCGCAGGCGGTGAGGCAGTTGCTGGTGGGGCCTCGGACGCCGAAGGCCCAGGCGACATGGCTCAGGGTCATGTTCGCTTCCTGCTCGATCTCGCGGACGGGGCTCATCGTCTGGTAGGCGGCGCGGGCCCAGCGTGGGGCGTCGACGCGGCGGGCCTGGTCGTCCCACCCGATCAGGTGCGCGCCGGCGTAGCGCTCAAAGTCCAGCGAGCCCTCGCCGGCGCCCAGGTACGCGCCGAAGCGGCGCCGGTTGAGCCCGGCGTGACCGGCCAGCCCCGAGCTGCGGTACGCCTCGCTCGCAGCGGCCAGGGCGTACTGGGTGTTGTGACCGGCCGAGGCGTGGCGTTCCCACTGGTCGAGGTGGTCGGCCAGGCGGAAGTTCTTGACCTCCGCGGCAAAGTTCGTGCGGAAGGTGGCGGCGTTGAAGCGGGTGATGCGCCCGACGCCGCTGCGCCCGGCCAGCAACTGCGCCCAGACCTCGTCGACCCGGTGGCCCAGCGGCGTGACCCAGCCCATGCCCGTGATGACAACGCGAGGCGCGCTCATGATTCAGTGGCGGGCGTCGTGCTCACCTTCGCCGAACTCGTCGGGGGTGGAGTGGGGGTCGTGGTCGTCGCCTTCGCCATCGCCCTTCATGGCCTGGATCTTGTCCAGGTTCAGCACGCGGACCAGGCCGTCCTTGAGCAGACGCCCGGCGAAGTTGATGATCAGCCCCAGTTCCAGGTCGGCGGCCTTGAGCTGCGCCCGCAACTGGGCCCGCTCAAAGCCCCCGACCTCGCCGGGCGAGGCCAGCACATTGACCAGGAACCGCTCGCTGACGAACAGGTCCGGGACGGCCTGCCCGACCGGCTGTCCCTTGTACGTGACGGGGAAGTGGTGCGCGGCCTGGAAGACGATGCCCTGGGCGGCCATCTCGGCCTTGAGGGCCTCGAGGTAGACTTGCCGGTCGTAGCCCGGGCCGAGGGCCATGTGCACATCGCGGGCGCAGCCGATGAGCTTGTGGCTGGCGCCGGTGAGGGTGGGGTCGAGTTCGCTCAGGGGCATGCCGCGCCCGCGCGGGCCGCCGCGACCGCCCTGGCGTTCGCCGCCGTACGGGGATGAGGAGCGCCGATCGGAGTCGTAGTTCATCCGGAGGTTCCTGGGGGGGAGAGCGTTGAGGTGAGGCCGCGGGGTGGTACGACGGTACGGCGGTGGGGTGTGAGGACCGGCGAGCCCGCGGAGCGATCACCTGCGGGGCGATCGTAGCGCCGGGGTTCAGGTCATGGCGCGCAGGACGACCGCGGCGTTCTGACCGGCGTAGGACGAAGAGGCGACCAGCGCGTGGCGGATGCGGGCCGGTCGTGCCGGGGCGGGTCCGGCGTCGAGCCCGGGCAGGGGGGTGCCGGCGTTGAGTCGCGCGGGGATGACCTGTTCGTGCACGCAGCGAGCCGCAACCGCCAGCAGGATACCCCCGATGCCGGCGGCGCAGTTGCCGACGTTCGGCCCCGTGGTGACGATGGGCACCCGCTCCAGGCGCGACCCGAAGACCGTCCGCAGGGCGTGGGCCTCGCCGAGGTCACTCGAAGGCACGCCCGAGCCCAGCATGATGATCGTGTCGATGGTGTCGGGGCCGACGCCGCTGTCCTCCAGCGCGTTCTCGACCGCGACCTGGAAGCCCTCATCGGGCGTATCGAGCGGCGCGGCCGGTGCGGGCGAGGTGAATCCCAGGGCCGCGGGCATGGGGCTGTGCCCACCGCCGAACCCGATGATCTCGGCGTAGATGCGGGCGTTGCGCGCGCGGGCGGTTTCGAGCGATTCCACGACCATGATCCCGCCGCCCTCGCCGATCAGCCCGCCGGGTGAGGCGGGGTCGAACGGGCGCACGACGGACGCTCCGGGTGTGTCCGTGGGCAGGTCGCGCGTGTCGGCCAGTCGCCCGGCGTAGTCCATGCGCAGCATGCCCATGAGGCAGACCTTGCTCTCGGCCGAGCCTGTGAAGCAGAGATCCGCCTGCCCGCGCTCGATCACCCGCACCGACTCACCGGCCGACAACAGCCCGCTGGACTCGGCGCACGTGATCGTGTTGCTCGGCCCGCTGCACCCGTGGATGATCGTCACGTGGCAGGCGAGCATGTTCGGCAGGTACTTCAGCAGCCAGAGCGGGGTGAGGCTCTCCATGCCTCGGCGGCCCCAGTCCGCCAGGTCGAGGTGGTCGGGGTTTGACGCGTCGCGGCTGGTGGCGAAGGCCATCGCCAGTTCGTCGGCGTCGGCGGCGATCAGCCCGGCGCCGATGTGGCAGCCCATGCGGGCCGAGGGGTAGGTGCACCGGGAGAGGTCGGCGTCCTCGCCGCCGTCCAGAGTGCCGCGGGTCACCAGGCCGGCGTCCTCGACGGCGCACCGGGCTGCGCCTACAGCCAGTTCGATGTCGCGGGCCATGACCTTGACGGCCTTACGGTAGTGCTTGGGGACGTGGTCCTTGGCGGAGAAGTTGGGGACCTCGGCGCCGAGTCTTGAGCGAAAGCCGGCGGGGTCGAAGCGTGTGAGGGGGCCGATGGCCGACCGCCCCTCGCAGAGTCCGGACCAGAGCGCGTCGATGCCGGTGCCCAGCCCGGTGACCGCGCCGACGCCCGTGATGACCACCCGTCTGGACATGCGATCCTGAGCGTAGCGAGGGTCGAACGTCGGAGCGGCGCGAGGGGCGGTCGGGAGTCGATTGCTGGGCCGGCGGAGCGTCCCGGGCCGATACAAGCCCCGTGAGCGCGATGCCTGCGCACCAGCCCGATGCGGAAGGCCGGGCCCTGATCGGCCCGGGGGTGGGCGTGGGCGGCCGCCCCGCCCGGCGCGGGGCCCTGTTCGACCCCGGCTGGCTCTTCCTGATTGCCGGGGCGGTGATCCTGTCGGCAACGATCCTGCTGCCGGCCCGCCAGGACCTGGCGGAGGCGGAGTTCTACCGCGACCGGGTCGAGGCGGTGCTCGAGCACCGGCACCAGCGGCTGGCGCGGTACCGGGAGTTCATGCTGGCCCTGGAGCGCGGCGATGAGCGGCTGATCCGCTCGCTGGCGGCGATGCAGCTGAACCTCGCGCCGGTGAACCAGGCCCTGCTGGTGCCGGTGGGAGACATCGCGCAGCGTTCGGCCTCGGTGTTCGCGGGCCTGGAGCCGCCGCCGCTGCGGCTGCCCGAGCGGGTGGAGGCTCCCTCGCTGCTGGAGCAATGGGCGACCGACGAGCGGGCCCGCCTGTGGCTGATCGCCGGCGGGGCGCTGTGCGTGCTGATCGGGCTGCTGCCGATGGCCCGCGCCCGGTGAGGCGCCCAAAGGCAAAGCGGGGTGACGCGTTTCCGCGTCACCCCACCCGGAGTCAGGAGAGATGTGTCGTGTCGAACTGCGTTGGGGCAGGCGAGGGAGTGTGCTCGCCGGTGTCGTGTCGCGCCCCTGTGCAGGGAGGGAGGGAGATTCGAGAGCCGTGCGTTACCGGCGTCGCCGCGCGGTGAGGAGGCCGCCCAGACCCAGCAGGGCCAGCGCGCCGGGGGTGGGGACATTGAAGAACACCGAGACGTTCGCGTACTCCGCGGTCACCGTGCCGGGGAGCCCGCCGAAGGGGTAGGGTGCACCGGTGTCGAAGATTCCGTTGAGGATCGGGTCGTTCTGGTAGTAGGCGCCGATCTTCAGGTCATTGGAGCGCCCGATGAGGAAGTCCTGGATGTTGAACAGCGTGGTGCTGAACTGGGAGGCCGGCAGTTGGTTGTAGAAGCCGAAGGTCAGGTCGCGGGTGACGGTCTGGCCGACGTCGATGTCGCCGAAGTCCCACGTGGGGACCTGGAACGAGCCCGGCGGGTTGGCGGCGTTGTTGGGGTTGAAGCAGTACCAGCCGAGCTGGTCGTGGTTGACCGCGTAGGTGTTCGACTCGCCGTGCGGGTTCGCGGGGTTGATGCTCGGGACGTTCGGGAAGTTGGGGTTGAAGTTGCCCTGGACGCCGTCGTCGGCCCAGTGCGAGGTGAGTTTCACGTCGAACATCTTGCCGACGTAGAGCGAAGACGGCGCGGGGAGGAACTCCTGATGGAGGTTGCGCCCGGGCTGCCAGCCGCCGCCGACCATCGGGGTGTTGTTGGTGATGGAGGCGCGGATGACATAGCCGCTGATGAAGCCCGGTGCACCGGGGATGAGCTGGAGCAGGTGACCCTGGATCGCCAGGCTGCCCACGCCGCCACCGCCCTGGCCGGGGATGTTGTCGTAGAACTCGTGGGTGCGGACCTCGGCGACGCCGTTGGGCCTGAGGAACCACTGGCCTTGGGAGGAGTTGGGGTCAAAGCCCGGGCCGGCGCCGTTGCCGATGACCGGCGGGACGCGGATGTCCAGCGCGGGGGCCCCCAGGGCACTGCCCGCCAGGGCGAGCAGGCCCGCGATGGGGAGCAGCATCAGGGCTGCGTGTGTGCCCGTGCGGGGCGTGTGGTTGCCTGGTTCGCAGGCGGGCGGGGTCGGACGCTGAAGGGTGCTGGAGTTCATGGGACCTCTCCGGGTTGAGGGCCTGCGGGGAGTGCCGGGGGTTCGGTGGGGCGTCACACGGCGCCCCGGGAGGGTCCGGACCGTTGTGCGGCCCGGTCCTCCCCGCTGAGAGTGACTGCGGCGCAGCGGGAGCAACCTTGCAGCACGGCGTGTTTTCTTTGGAGCCCCCCTCCCCCCAGGTGCCTGCGGGAGGCACCGGGAAAGGTGTGGTCTGGGCGGCGGGAGTGTGTCGCGCGATCAGCGGCCCGGATCGGCGCTGCGAGCGGCCATGCGCAGGGCCGCCCGCAGGGCGTAGTGAGCCGCGGCGGCGTGCCACACGATGTGGTTGAGCATGATGCTGAGCATCTCCGCTCCGGTCCAGGCCTGGCCGTAGTGCACGGGGCGCTGCAGCGAGCCCGGGGGCTGGGCCGAGAGCCACGCGCTGAAGCGGTCGATCTCCACCAGCAGCGCCTCGCGCACCGCGCCCGGCTCGGCGGGCAGCGCCGACATCGCCCCGTCGGGCGGCGGTGTTTCACCCATCCAGGTGGCCGCGTGCACTCGGAAGATGTGCAGCGCGTGGCGCAGGTGCCAGGCGGGTGTCGCCGGCGTAGACACATCGCCCCAGCTGCCCGGAGCGTCCGCGCTGCCCGCGCCCCCCACGGCATGCTCACGCAGGACCTGGTCCACCGATTCCCACGGCAGGGTCACCGCGCGGCGCAGCAGCCCCAGCGCGCTCCGGAGTTCGGCGTCGCCGGTGACTGCGTCGGGGTGGTTGCCGGTGCTCATGCGCCCAGCGTACCGCCCGATCAACGCTCCGGGGTGCGCTACCCTGCAGGCCACGCACGGGCCCGCGCCGGGTGAGCCCCGGGGGCCGACAGGAGTTGGTGATGTCCGAGGTTCCCGCCGTCAAGTCGATGGATGCGATCATGGCCCTGTGCAAGCGCCGGGGCTTCGTGTACCAGGCGTCGGACATCTACGGCGGGATCAACGGGTTCTGGGATTACGGCCCGCTGGGCGCGCAGCTCAAGAAGAACCTGCGTGACGCCTGGTGGCAGGACATGATCCTGAACCCGGCCTGGGGGCGGACTGGTCCCAACGGCGAGCGCGTGCGCTGCGTGCCGTTGGAAACGTGCATCATCCAGCACCCGAAGGTGTGGGAGGCCAGCGGGCACGTCGGCGGCTTCAACGACCCGATGGTGGACGATAAGGAGACGAAGCAGCGGTTTCGGGCGGACCATCTGCAAGGGGCGTTCCCCCGTGCCGACGCCGCATTTGCGGACATTCCGCTCTGCACCGTGGTCGCGTCCACCAGCGGCGAGGCCGTAACACAACTGCTCGAAGACCGGCGCCTGCAGAAGCAGCTGGGCCTGCGGGGAGTCGAAAGGGCCGAAGTTCCCGCGGATCTCCCGAGCCCGCCCGGCGCCGATGCACTGCTGATGGTCGACGCCGGGCGCGCCCGCGCACTGTGCTGGGTGCGCGCGGTGCCGATGCCCGCGCTGCGTGCAGACCCGGCGAAGATCCCCTCGCCGTTCACCGGCAAGGCGGGCTCGCTGACCGAGCCGCGCCAGTTCAACCTGATGTTCTTCACGTACACGGGCGCGGTCTTCAACGAAGACAGCAAGGTCTACCTCCGCCCCGAGACGGCCCAGGGCGTCTTCATCCACTTCAAGAACGTGGTGGACTCGTCGCGGGTGAAGATCCCCTTCGGCATCGGCAACACGGGGCGCTCGTTCCGCAACGAGGTCACCCCGCGCAACTTCACCTTCCGTTCGCGCGAGTTCGAGCAGGCCGAGCTCGAGTTCTTCTGCCACCCCGACGAGTCGCGCGACTGGTACATCTTCTGGCGCGACTTCCGCATGGCGTGGTGGAAGGCCATCGGTCTGGCCGGCGAGAATCTCATCCTCCGCGAGCACGAGCAGGACGAACTCTCGCATTACTCCCAGGGCACCAGCGACGTCGAGTACCGCTTCCCCTTCACCGCGCCCGGCTTCGGCGAGCTGGAGGGCATCGCCCACCGCGGTTGCTACGACCTGACCCAGCACCAGACCCACAGCAAGGTCAAGCTCGACTACTTCGATACCACCCGAGGCGAGGTGCTGCCCAACGGCGGCAGGAAAGGCGAGCGGTACATCCCGCACTGCATCGAGCCCGCCGCGGGGCTCGACCGCGGCGCCCTGGCGCTCATCTGCGAGGGGTACACCGTCGATCCGGCGCGCCCCAGCCCCGAGTTCCTGCGCCTCCACCCGCGCATCGCCCCGATCAAGGCCGCGGTCTTCCCGCTGGTGGACAAGGACGGCATGCCCGAGGTCGCCGAGAAACTCGCCGACACCCTCTTCCGCCGATTCGGGCACACCGGTTTCATCGAGACCGACGCCAAGCAGTCCATCGGCAAGCGCTACGCCCGCATGGACGAGGCCGGCTGCCCGTACTGCTTCACGGTTGACGGCGACACCCTCAAGGACCAGACCGTGACCGTTCGCGAGCGAGACACGGGCCAGCAGCAGCGACTGGGCCTCGACGCTGTCCCGGGATGGCTGGGCGAGCGGCTGAGCCGATGATGACGGTGTCCAAGAGCCCCCACGAACGCGAGGGAGCGCGGACCATGGAGTTCTCAATCGCGCGCACCGTCCAGATCCTGCAGCGCACGCCGGGCGTGCTGCGGGCCATGATTTCCGGCGCCGACTCCTGCTGGGTCGATGAGCCGTACGGCCCCGGAACATGGAGCGCGCGGGAGGTGGTGGCGCACCTGGTCTTCGCCGAGCGCACCGACTGGCTCCCGCGCGCCCGCTGGATCCTTCGCGAGGGTGACCGTACACCTCTGCCCGCGTTCGATCGCGCCGGCCATCGCGACCTGCTTCGCCACAGCGCCGGTGAACTCCTCGACCTGTTCGAGCACGAACGCGCCGCAGGTCTGGCGGAACTGCAGGCCCTCGGGCTGACTACTGCGGACCTCGAGCGCCGGGGCACGCACCCGGCGCTGGGCACCGTCACCCTGGCCAACCTGTTGAGCACCTGGGCCGTTCACGATCTCAACCACGTGGCGCAGGTCGCCAAGGCGATGGCCTGGCAGTACCGCGCGCAGGTCGGCCCGTGGGAGGCGTACCTCTCGATCCTCTCCCCGCCGAACCCGCGGTGACGGCGCGCACGGCCACGAACGACAGACGATCTGCCGCTCGCGGCCGTGAGGGCTCGTACTTGGAACTCCGCGTTGCTTCGGTTGGCGTCAGCGACGGCGGCGGGAGGCCAGGAGGCCGCCCATCGCCAGCAGCACGCCCGCGCCGGGCACCGGCACGAGTTGCCCGCGGATCTCGCCGCCGGGGAAGAACTGCGAATGAATGTTGATGTAGGTGTTCCCGTCGAGCAGGTTCTGCAGCTCGGAGGCCGGCCAGAGGAACGGCGCTGGCAGCGCGCCTCCGCTGTTGAACGAGGTGCTCCCAGGTGCGAAGAGCGGCCAGGCCGGCGAACCGGAACCATCCAGCCCGATGATCACCGGTCCGTTCACGCCGATCGGCGCACGGTGAATATGGGCCACGGTCATCGGCGCGATCAGCGTGCCCCAGGAGATGTCCAGCGTCCACGCCCGCGAGATGATGTCGATCTGCAGCGTGGCGAAGCCCGTCGCCGGCGAGGCGTTCGGCGGCACTTCCTCAAGGCCGCTGAGACTGGCCGTCAGCGTGACGACCTGACCCTGTGCGGCCATGGCCAGCCCGGCGCCACACACCACCGCCGCGGCCAGACTGCTCATACATTGGACCTTCGACATGCGACACTCCTTCTTTCTGTGAGCACTCAACAACACACCCGGACGCCTCCCAGCGTCCGAGACCGATACGCGCCGTCACTCTCACATCCTCCAGCGCCCCATTGACCCCAGCGCAGATCACGCCCCTGCCTGCTCCCAAGGTACACGCGGCACGAGCAACGTCCAGTACACTCGGAAGAAACAGCGTCATTCATGGGAACCCATGGACCGCGACCTCCTCGCGGAGCCTGGGCCGTCGGAGCCGAGGGTAACCCCTCACTTCAGGCGCTTCGTTGACCGATTGACAGATCGGGGGGGGGGGGGGTACGCTCAACGCTGAAGCGATCGCAAGATCACCTGTGACTCTGGAGATCAGGAGCGACCGATGCCACGGTTTCTCAGGTGGACCACCGCGCTGGCGGCAGTGCTGTCCTTGAGTGGAGAGCGGTTGTGCGGAAGCACACCGACGCCCGGGGTCGGACCACGTGACCGGATGGTACTCACGGACTTTATGCGGCAGTCGTCGATGGATCTGCGCGACCTCAACGGCGACGGCGCAGTGAGCGACCGAGACGTTGCCTTGCAAGTTCATGTCCGCCTCGTCGAATTATATGGCCCCGAACTGCAGGTCGGCGATCTTGACGGCGATGGGCACGTGACGGCCGAAGACCTGAGATTCGCCATTGAGCAGATCGTCCGTGGCGCGTTCGGTAAGACCGCTCCCGGTGAAGATCCGGTCGGACTGCCGGACCTGGCCGCCACGGTAGACCTGATCCTGGCCGGATCGCCCCTGGGCGATCTGAATCTGGACGGCCATCTTGGCACGTCCGACATTCTGGTCACGCTGGATCGGATCGGGGACGAGGAGCACGCGGGGCGTGACATCATGACGGCCGTCAACGATCTGTACGACTATATGAGGTTATTCAGAGAACTCGGACGCGAGTACTTCATGGCCGACGAGCCTGTGGCCAGCGATCACTCCAAGGGCATCAGCATGACCTGGCCGAAAGGTCACCCGGGGTGGTGGCCCCCGAACCACATGACGTCGATGTCGGTCGACTGGAGGCCGCAGCCGCACTGGTCCCCCTCTCATTATGTCGATTTTTCACAGCAGGCCCCCGGCCCCATGCCTGCACACGACAGATCCATCAGCCAGCGATGGCCGGCCAATCACGACTACTGGACCTCCAGGACATGGGAGAGGACCGATCACGATCTGGACCTCACGCGCGTCGGGGACAACCCGCTCCCCGCTCATTGGGCTCATGACAGCAGCATCTGGCCCCCGGGGCATTGGCACGCCGCCTCGTCAACCTGGCCCAGGGTACCGATTGGACACGAAGTCGCAACTTCACGCCGGGGCGACGGCCACCACGAGGCCGCGACCTCGTTGCACGCACACGATCGGGTAATCTCACGCCAGTGGTGGCCCGGTCATGTGATCTCGGAGTCGCGCTTGTTGACCGCGCCACCGCTGCACCACGCTCACCTGACTCGGACCTGGAGTCATTCTGTGCAACTTTCACAGGTGATTTACCCTCCCAACCACAACGGGCGAATCTCATTGGTTTGGGGGCTACAGCACGACGTCTCCCGAAGCAGCAGGTATCCACCCTCTCATCATGCTGTTGCCAGTGCGAACTGGCCTGCCCCGCAGCCGCAGTGGCCTGCCAACCATCTCAAGGCCAAATCCGAGGAGTGGCATCAGCCCGAGCAACCGGGCGTGTGGCCGGTGTTCCCACCGGACCACACCTGGTTCACCACGTTCTCTCAGACCCCGGGCATCGTCCCGCGGAACCCGTGGGCGGCGCAGCCGTGAGGGTCAGCGATGCTCGGGCCGACTCCCCCAG